>Ga0209164_1001061_pt1 | contig 41701 bp, 46 predicted proteins | sample MTBNYHSulfiMetaG_FD_187458 | JGI IMG/M metagenome (GOLD analysis project Ga0209164, IMG submission 187458) | Enrichment culture microbial communities from rom New York Harbor, USA that are MTBE-degrading - MTBE-NYH (New York Harbor Sulfidogenic)... | ecosystem: Environmental > Aquatic > Marine >... | reverse complement strand
TTTTTCCCGCCGCGCACATTATCAGGTTTAATTTGGCTCTCCAAGGCGTCGAATTGTTCTTTGAGCCAGGTCCCGACAGTATTTTCAACGATAAAGCGCGTGATGTATTCGGGCGTATAATATACGCCTTCCCTCTTGCGCTTTGCATTTTGCTTATCGACTTTCTCGCTTCGTACTTCGGCCCTAAGAGCTTCCAGGTCGGCAATAGACTGCTCGAAGACATGGCCCAGAACGTTGACATTGAGGTCAGTGTCAAAATCGTATTCTGCTAAAAGTCGAAAGTCGTCCGTTATCTGATCCGCCACCGCGAGAGCTTCAAGGTCAGCATCAAAAGCAAACAATCCTCCATTATAGCCATTGATACCAAGCGGTGGATCTCCTTTGTCAATGGATCTAAAGAGACCGAGCATTTGTTGCCAGCGCGTGCTTCTCACAAACCCACTTCTTATGTCTGCAGCGTCAATGGCTTTGCGGATAACACCGTGAGGTAGCAGCCCTGTATCCTCACAGAAGCAAATAAAAAGGACGCGATCTAGGATCTTTTGAGCCTTCGCCAGCAACTCGATTTCATGATCGACATGACTTGCTGATTCGAGGCAAGGATTTTCTCTGACAAGTTGATGAAAGAGTCTTAGGCGAACATCCCTATAGAAAGAATAAAACTCTTTGGTAATCTTCTTTTCCTGTGTGTAACTCTCAGAAGCAATTTGTTCTGTGTAGCTGACCTCAGCCTTCTCTGATATTAGCCGATCCTTGTGAAGGAGGAAGATGAAAGAATGAAGCGTATGTTCCTCTGAAAGGTTCGCCATATTAAATTCATGGCAATAGGCTTGTCCACTAGCCGTGGAGTAAAGGCGAACTGTATGGAAATTACTAATGATTACCCATTTAACACCTTCGAACTTTGATGCATATCCGAAGCCTTGCTCAACTGGCGTGAGCCCACCTTCACGGCCTTTCTGCTTCAGATCCAAGTCGACGTTTGGCGCCTTCAATTCAATGACAGCCCGAGTGATGTCTTTATCCTTGCCGTAGTAGCCAAGAATGCCATCCGGAGTTTTCCCTCCTTTGGTCTTGCTGCTCGCAGTTTCCACCTTCAGGTGGTATGCGTCGAGGTGTCCTACCGCATGGGTATAATCAAGAACTGTTCCAAAAATATGTTCCAGAAATTGCCCCTGAAGAGGCTTTTCCTTCTCCCGTCTAAATAATGGATCGGCAACGGTCTTAGCCCAATCCTCTATCAGTTTCTTTTGTTGGCTAGACAACTCAAACTCAAACCGCTTCATGCGACTTCTTAACAGGTTTCGATTGAAAAGAGGTTTAAATATGTCAGCCAAACGAACCTCCTAATGACAGTCTACAGTTTTGAGCAAGGGACAAGCTTTTCACTCGTACTTATAATCAAAATGAAAAGAGATGAGTTCGACCTCTTCGCATTTTTTATCGCAAAATTCATAATAGATGCGTACTCTTACTCTTCCATGTTCCAAGGTGCTTGCCTTCAATGTAAAGAACATTCTGTCTGGTTTGCATGGTCAACCCAGCAACACTCCATTGCCAATAAAACAAAGGAGTTGGGTCTTCCCATATAGGGTATGCTTTGGTTCCAGGCATATCAACGAAAAAGGTCACGATCTTGCCTGTTCTACGGAATAAATTAGGTTGGGACCGAGCTTCAATATGGCCTATGTGCTCAAGTCTCCTGTAATCATCCGCTATCCCCGCGATAGGAACAAACAATGAAGGAACTTCTTGACCGGGGGAAGTTACTGACGAGATAGGATAGGCAGTGGCTAGCGAAGATAATTATCGAAAATATATCTTTTCGATAAAAAGTACCAAATCAACGGCCCATCTGCCTTTGGTTTCTTTTGACACGTCCCTGTAATCCCTCTATAATTTATCGAATACATAATATGAAAACGAAAAGTACCTGATTATGAATAAGTCACTTGTCGTGCGTTCAAATAATTTGGTGCCCACGCGATCGGGGCAGGCGATTCGATATTTGAGCGAAATGCAGGTGAATGCCCTGATTGAAGCGTTTCAGAAATGGTACGATACGGCTCCCAATAGAAAACAATGGCGCCTTCGCGGTCGGCATTGGCTTACTTTCCTGGTTCTTCGTTCCACCGGGGCCCGCCTGGGCGAGGTGGTTGGAACGGAAGACAAAACTCATCCAGGACTCCATGATGAAAACGATGTTGATTTTCGGGCCGGTGAAATCAGATTGGTGACCTTAAAGAGAGGAAAGTCCAAGCGAAGCACTCGAATTGTTCCGGTTCCCTTAAATGTGACCTCGGAAATCTCCTCTTACTGGGGGCACTTTCCTAAAATGAAAGGGGAAGTATTCCGGATGACGCCGATGAGCTTTCGGCGGATGTTCTATTTAAGGGCCAAAGAGGTTGGTTTGCCTAAAGACCTAGCTCATCCGCATATTTTACGGCACACTCGAGCAATTGAACTTCTTCGCGGCGGGATCCCCGTGACGGTCGTGCAAGACCTACTCGGTCACGCTTCGCTTACCACAACAGCGATTTACCTTCGAATGAGCGGGCAAGAGGCAAAGAGTATTTTGAAGGATAAAGGGTTTATCTGACCGGCTGGAGAAAAAAGACGTGCTTCAGCTCAATGCCTTTGGCTCCAATCTCATAAAGAAAACTCACCTCGTGGCTCCTGAGAGTTCGAGACAGGCTTTTTACACGATCTGGCTGGAGTCTTTCCCGGGGGGCTTTCGGGTATGCAAGGAAAGCGGCGGCGCCGAAAAAGTGTGGGATCGCAGGGCCTGGGAATTTAAGTCTTTCGGTGAAGCCGAAAAGGCTTATAATCAGCGCATCAACGAAAAAACTAATCCCAACCGAAGATCTAAAAGAAAATACAATCTCTTTTATAAAGATGGCGAAGACTCCTGAAAATCTTATAAGAAGTCCCGTTTTCTTGACTTCGGGTCGGATCGAAACATTTTCGGGGGTACCTAACCCTGGAGCGGCCTAGAAAAATGGATTGTGAGGCAAATTTGAGGGGTCGTTAAAAAACAACTCTCTATAATCAGCCGCCAGGGGCAGGGCGTCGCCCCTGTCTAGATACGTAGGCCCTTGACTCGCAACGGCTGAATTATAGAGAGTTGTGAAATTAGCAAATACTATTTTCTTGTGCTGAATCCAATTGGATTTTTGGGCTCCTCTTCTTCCTTCAATAATAGCTTTATTGTCTGAAAGACGATCCTGAATTGCTTATCGTATTTTTTCTCCATTGCTTCGATTTTTCTCCTGAGGTCTTCATGGGTTTGGAGCATTTCCCTGAGCTTGGTAAAAGTTTTCATAATCTGAATGTTGACTTGAATTGCGCGTTCGCTCTTAAGAACGCTTGAGAGCATGGCAACGCCTTGTTCGGTAAATACTAAAGGGGGCCTTCGTAGCCCCATCTTATCTTTATTGGATGTCACAATTTGTGATCTCCAATTTTCAAATTCGCGTTTGTTGAGTTGAAACATGAATTCATCGGGAAATCGTTTGGGATTTCTTCTGACTGCCTGATTCAAGGCTCTTGTTTCCACTTGGTAGAGCTCTGCGAGGTCACGATCAAACATAACTTTCTGGCCGCGGATATAGAAAATCTGGCTTTGGATTCTTTCGATAGGAATGATGGCCAGGTTGTCTTTTGATTTCGTCATTGGTTGTGGTCATTATTTTCTTATATCCGCATTATGGCAGAGGGGAGCTTGGAGTCAAACGATTGATAAAATGGTTCGATGGATAAGGGACGGGGCTGTGGAGTTTCTCTGTAGCGGGCTTTGTTCTTACGTCCCGCGTTTTTGAGTCCCAGGTTTTTGATACCCGTCCGGGAGGTCTCGATTTTTCGAGACCTGAGAAAAACAGGGTTGTTGTCGAGGAAAAGGGAGTAGGTCTCGATTTTTCGAGACCTCTGAGATGGGGTGGAATAGGCAGATAGGTCTCGGGGGTTTGAGGGGGGCAGGCCGGAATTGCAGCGGTATTGGATGGCTTTTTCTTGTATTTTCAAGCAGAGTCAACTATTCTGAGGTTATCGTAAAAGCCCGTTCAATAAACATTAACTTACAAACCATGTCGAAGAAAGGCGCCCTGTGGTTCGTTGGGGCAGGTGCACTGGTTCTTATCCTTGGAGGGATTGTTCTCGCGTTTACGTTGAAGCCAAACAAAGAATACATTCAGAACATAGAAGAAAAACCTGAAGTTAAAGGAACGCTTGCTGAGCAAAATTCATATACCGTTTCAAAAGAGCTAGCAAGAAAAGTTGCTAATTGCCAGCTACTAGAGTTACAGAAAGAATTTTCAGAATGGAAACAGGCGCATTTAGGAGATGGTGTATCTTTTAATGATTTTAATCGGGAACAGAGTGCAATTTTTTTCCCGGTCAAAGTTGGAGATGATCAATCTGGATATATAACAATCAGTGGTTCAACGCGGTTTTTTCCTTTAATTGAAGTAGGTGGCCCTGGAGCAAATAACCCATTGTTTAGAATTAATGCCTCTAGAGACAGTTGTATAAAAAAAATAAATGTATCTACTGAAGAAGTTTCTGCAGTCGATACTACTTTAATATATATAATGAGTCAGGACTATATCCTAGAAGTGAGTTTCAAAGAAAAGCATTGCTACATCAGTTTAGTTTCCGGATTTTTATATGACGAGGATCGCCTAAACGAGCTACAGAACTTACGACAAAATAAAGCACTAGAAATCTCGGGTAGAGCACAATCTGCGTGGCAAAATATTATTAGATCCCAATGCAACTAAAAATAAAAGTATCTGCTAGGGAGGTAATTCGTGAAATTAATTAAAACTTCCTTAACTTCCTTAATTTTATCAATTTTTTACTTCCAAGCTCCAGCCACAGCCAAAGAATATCTATTAATCGAGGAAGCCCAATTTTTTGGTTCCTATTATGCTTCCACAAAAGTTGCAGACCAAAAGATTCAAGCGCGTGATGAAAATTCAGGCGATCAATACGAACCAAATATTAGACAGTCCATAACTTTCTATGATTTAGACGGAAATCCATCCGCCTATATGTATAAAATTGAAGAAAACGGTTCCTTCTCTGGATATGTAACTATCAGTGCAGATAAAGACTTTTTCCCCTTGTTAGAAAAAGCAACAGGGGACGTTCAATTTCCGCCAGATAATCTCGATTCCTGCTATGAAATAGCAGAATCGATTACGGAAAGACCGCTTAACCTCAATTCATACAAATTTATTTATCTCGGTGCACAGGATTATATAGTGAAATTCCCGGTTGATGGCACGAACGCTATATTCATTAGTTTGGTTTCCAAAATGGTTATTTCACAAGAAAGTATGGTGTTCAGAGCAAAGCTTAGAAACGAAAAAGCTAAACAAATTCAGCATCTAGTAAAAGATTCAAAAATCTATGGTACATTGAGTAATATTCCAATTCAACTAGCAGGGAAAACGATCTATGACGTAAAAGCTTATACCTGGTATCGTGGTTGCGGCACAACAGCGCTTTCAATGATCCTGAGTTATTGGGGCGAGCACGGTTACCCAACCTTGAACTATTCAGCTTCAACCTTTACATGGGAAGGCCCAGCAAGTTTTTGGTTTTGGGATTATTGTACTCCACGTGAGCCTTACATACCCAGAACCTTAGCCGATATGCTTGCCAACCACATGGGGATATCAGCGGTATGTGACGGCAACCAGAATGATTTTAATTCCACGTCAAACGAACAAGCCACTGCTGTAGCATACATTACTGGCCAGGATGACTACTTATTCGCTGTCCTAATAGATGAATCATGTTCATTTGACAAATATAGGGATGAGATAGACAGAAACCATCCAATAAAAATAGGTTATTTGGTAGACGGTGATCCACAAAAAGGCCATGCAGTTACCGGTATAGGTTATGGGAACTTCACTGATTATCATGTGCTAAGATATTACAATACTTGGGATACTGGTGATCACATAATGACCGCCGAAAATGAAACTTTAACCAATTGGATAATTATTTATCCAGATGAGAATCGTTGTTCTGAAACCATTGCCTGTTACCCCTTCAACGGCAACGCCCATGATTACAGTGGAAACGGCAATCACGGAATTGTCAATGGTGCCAGCTTAACAACAGATTTCCTTGGTAATCCAAACAGCGCCTACGCTTTTGAGGATAGTGATGATTATATTGAAGTTCCGCATAGCCCACTTCACAATCTAAGCCAATTAAGCTTGGTGACATGGGTTTATCCTTACTGTTCGCACGAAGGTGTTATAAGTAAAGGGAAATACGACGAAAATGCACCTTATGCCTTGTATATTAATTCTATTTTTTGGCAAGGTTACGAGACTGGTGGTTGTACCCCCGCAATTAACTTTGCGCTAAATAATGGATCAATTGTTGTAAGCTCCGGCTTCACTCAAGATTTGAGTTCACCTGCTGCATGGCACCAGGTGGCTGCCACCTACGATGGAGCAAAAGTTAAACTTTATGTAGACGGGAAGAAACAACAAGAAGAGGCCTTTACCGAGAACCTTAATATCTCTAAGGAATCGCTTTACATTGGAGGCCCATATCTCGGTAGACTCGATGATGTTCGCATCTATGATCGGGCGCTGAGTGAGGAAGAAATTAAAGAGCTATATAATGCGCCGTTTTCGCCCTTGCCGAGACCGGCAAAGTCCTTGCCGGCAATCTTACCGCTGTTGCTGGGAGGGAATTGAGGCGATGGTTTCCGGTTGTTGGGATGTGATAAAACTGGTCAAAAAAGAAAAACGGTAGAGACCGGGGGCATCCGGGGGGATTAGGGAGTTATTGATTGACAAATTGGGGGGATCTGCCAAATTTTGAAGTAAGCGGATAAGATTTTTAATAAAGGTCATGCGACTATTTCACAGGATCAAAAAGGAAATCGCGATGCCGGATAGCATTGACGTTCGCAATTTAACAGATGAACAAGTTGAAGCCCTGAAAAGATTGGTGCGACTGTTCCGAAAACAGAGGAAGAAAACAAAACGAGGTGTGCCCATCCAAGAGGAAGAGTTCAGCCTGGCGGCTTGGGATTCAAACGTTACCGGCAGATTAACGCGTAAAGAATTATATGAAGACCGCTAAGCCGATCCTACTGGACACCAATGTTTTGGTATATGGGCAACAGAAGAAATCGGAGTTTTACAAGCGCTCCAGAAAGATTTTGGAGCAGGGATTTAAGGGAAAGCTCTCTGTTTGTGTTTGCCCCCAAGTATTGATGGAGTTTCATTCCACCGTAACGAATCCTAAGCGGGTAACGGGGCCTGTCTCGACTGCGGAATCGCTTGAGCAAATCAAGAAATATGTGGCGAGCAAAAATATCTTAAAAATCTACCCGAGTGAGGATACGCTTGGTCACGCCTTACGGCTGATAGAAGTGTACGGAATTGGCAAGCAAGATGTTTATGACGCTCAGCTGGTGGCAACAATGCTTTCCAACGACATAGACCGCATTTACACTTTTAATCTTCAAGACTTTAGGAAGTTTCAAGAAATTGAAGCGCTGGAACCTTGAAGAGAGATTTTTTCCTTTGTTCTCACGATTTTTCTGATAAATTATTTTTTGCAGGCTCCTTCTTGGAGCCTCTTTGGGAGCGCGGGCTGTGGAGTTTCTCTGCAGCCCGCTTTGTTTTGAGGGGTGCAGGCTCCGTAGATTTGAGTCTCGGGGGATTTGATGGTGGCAGCATCGGCGAGCTTGACGGAAAAGGTTGGTTGAGGGAAACTGGAATTATTAAAAATAACCTCAGCCCAATGGCATTTACATTTCCTTCGCACGAGTCCGAAGAAGAAAATCAAAAGGGTTTTCCTTATCCTAAGCTTTTCCGGCTTAACCTTGTACTGGGAATTTTGGCAGTATTTGTTTGGTTTAGTAACTCATTCGTATCTTTTGAAGATTGTTCTTGTGGCTGGTGTAATTGCTGTCAAACGAATTTTATTACAAAATTATTTAAGGATAACGAAATCCTGACTAGCCAAATAATCGGGTTATTAATTCCCCTCTCTGCTGTGTTTAGAAAAAGCAGGCTGGCGCTTGGCGCATTGGTCTGGATAAATATTTTTTTATTCATCCTGGGATTGCTGTACCGACTAATCTTTCTTCATAATCACTTTAAGTTTTTGTTATAGGAACGGTGAATAGATTTAATTAAGAAAAACAATTACTTTTCCAAAAGCAAGAGTTGCAAAATTGGTACGATGTTTGTGGCCGAAATAAGGATCGTTTCCGGTGTCCATAAAGTTTTTTTCATATAGGCTTCATCGCCATACTTATCCATCATATAATGTCCATCAAGTTCTGAGATCCTGCTGTAATCGGCTAAAGAAAGAGCGAATTGCTCATAACTTTCGCTCGGGGCTAAGCTTTCTTGTGCCTTTAAAATTGGCTGATTTATGAGTTCAATACAATATAATGAACATACTTCCTTTACTGGGTAAGAACCAACCATATGGTGACAAGAAAGGTCGAACTTCTCTTGAAATATTTTGTAAAAAGCATAGTTGTAAAGACTTATCCAGAGGCACTGTCCACTAGATGGTTCCTTTCCCGCACAGATTCTATAAGCCAATTCGTCTTCGTCTACCGACGTTGCTATAATTGCTTTCGTATTTAGCTTGGATAATTCTCCCTGAAATGAGCCAGAATGGCAAGCATCTATAACAATAAATAATGTTATATTTTTACTCGCAAGTTTACTAAGAGCATTGTAAAGTTGTTCAGAAGTGATATAGCATGGAGGTGAGTTTTGGGGAATTATGATTAACTTATCTGGGTCTCCATGTCCAGTAAAAGACAAGACGAATGTTTCATTAGATGATAAAACATTCGCCTGAGACTCTATCATTTCTAAAATATTTTCGCAGGATTTACTATAATTTGAATTTGTATTGAATAGCTCGCCACTAAAAGTCAGAGTATACTTCTCAGCATAACATTTCCATAAATTATACATATTTACCGATTCAGCAAAGGCATCTCTATAGTATTGATACTCCTCATCCGGATAATACTCTTTTGGATAATAGCCCCCAATGGAAAACATAACTAGGCGCTTTGCTGTAATCTGAATTTCGACAACCTCAAAATGTATTGAATCCAGTTCCTGCCACTGGCCGTTTATTTTCGCTTTAGCAACGACTTTGAAGCTCCCGGGGTCATTAAAGTAACAAACAGATTGCTCAAAATAATGAGATCCTCCCGGGGCGAGAACCACATTGTCGTAATATCTAGGCTGGCCAGTAGCGGGATTGGACATATCCCAGAGGTGATTATTGTTGGCATCATGAATGGCAAGTGCCAGTCTTTCGATTTGGATAGTTGCCGTACCTGTGTTTTGCACTTTGTACTGCGCATCAAAGTTGGGATTCCAGATGTCAGCCTGAGGATTGGCGTAGATCGGGTCTTCTTTTCGCCAGAAGTCGTAAAGGGTTAGCTGGGGGGCTGCGCCTGTTCCTCCTTGTACACAACGGACGTAGCTGTTCTCACTTTTATTTTTTTCGAAAATCATACCATCGGCTAATCCACAATAGGACTGAAAATATCCTCCCCACGCCTCGGTTGGGTCATATGCGCTGGAGCTGCCGGACCAGTAGGAGCCGGAACGGCAGGCAAAGACAGGATTAATAGCCGGGCCATATCGACTGTCATCCACAATGCTCATCAGTTCCCGCACATTGGGAATTCGCCAATCGGTTCGATTGGCGAGGTTTAGACCTTCGCAGTATTCTAGTGCTGCTTGCCAGGTACGGGCGACACCATCATCGGATTGCTGCCAAATGATTCCGGTTATCGTGTCGGTTATCGTGCCATCACCATTATCAATGTAGTTTCCAGGAGAAAGCGCGTTTCCGTGGACACACCGAACATAACTGGTACTGTCCTTATTGCTCGTACTTTCAACGCCAAGGAAGAAGTACACGAACCACGCAACACTTCCCGGGTTGCAGGCCCAGCTAGTGCCCGACCAGTAAATGCCCGAGTAGCAGTTTGGGAAGAAGCCCGTATCGATAGCAGGATCATGCCTTCCATAGTTCACGATGGACATTAACTCTCTTCGGCTCGGTAAGCGCCAGTCGGTTTTGTTGCCAAGATTTAGCGATTCACAATAATCCACTGTTTGTTGCCAAGTGCGTCTTGTGGTGTTTTGATCGTCGCTTTTTTGCCAGATGAGGCCGGTGTTAACGTCGGTTACTGTGCCGTCGTTGTTGTCTTGGAAAGCTGGCTGCGGGCCAACATATTGCGCGTCCTGGCCGTAGAAGGGCAGTCCAGGTGAAGGACATGATATTTCTTTTTCATTATCGTAGCACTTAGTCTGCCCGGTGTCGGGGAGGGTGTATGCGTCCGCTGGAGTCGCCCATGAATTGAAAAGAATAGAGACGAAGCATAAGATCACAACGAAGCAAAAACTCTTAGCCAAAGAAAGCGGGGCAGCTTTCGACATTAAAGCCTCCTTTTCAAGAATTAAGGCTAAAAGGTAAGCAGATTGTTCCTTTTTATAAACAGAAGGCCATGATTGCAATTAAAATCGCAACTTAATAGCTGTTTTTAGACATAACTTGGTATTAAGAAGTGAGAGTCCTTATTTCCCGCAAAAAATCACCTTGGGCAAACCTCAATCATTCGGCAAAGTGATTTTTGCGGGGGTGGGTGGGAGCGACCGCCGCAACCGGATTTGACAGATTTCTTTGGCTTGCTAAAAAGAAAGGTGAGTCAAAAAAGAGAGAAGGGGCGAGTGCCTGCCCCTTCTCCTTTATCCATTACTTACTTTTCCTGATTTTCTTTCCGGTACTTCTTCTGCGTTTGTTCTTTCCTTCCGACTTCGATTCCGTTCTTGAATGACTCGCGGACTTTCTTTTGTAAAGTCTCGACGACATTTCTTTCAAGTACACCAAGGGCGAGGCCGACTTCTGCGAATTGGCGCTCGATTTCCTTGGAGACCTGCTCCAAGTAGTTCTTGGAGCTTTTAGGTTTGTTGGATTGTTTCTCTTGGGTCATGGTTTTGACTTAATGATTAAATGGAAGAGTCCTTTAATACGGCTTTGGGCTCGATCTCGCTGATCGGTTTCTCTTGAAACCAGCGATCCCGTTCAATGCCCAAGCCGAAAGTCCCTCTAACCTCTTCCAGTTCCTTCAGGCCAAACGAGCCCCATTCGTCGTTGTGGTCACCGAAGATGCTTACGTAGCCGAAAAAGATTCTGCACCTGGGGTCGTATTCGGTGGCATACCAGGTGCCCGCGCCGGCCGGATTGAAAAACTTGGCGATCACGAGCGGGTCTGGTTTGTCTGCCTGGCTGCCGACCTCGCTGAATCTCTTTTCGAGCGCTTTGGTAAGTAGCTTCATAAAGTTTTGTTAATGATTATTTGGGGCGCCTTAGCTTGAGTTCGTCGATCCCGACAAAGTCGTTATAGTCGCGCCTTAGCTCATTGTGGATAGGCCGAAACTCCTTTTCAGCCCTGTCATAGTCGCCGGTTGCGTCGTAATCACCGACGAGTGCAATTCTGTCATCCGCCCAGCGGCCGGATGTCCGGTAGTCTTTTTGGATGTCGCCGCCTCCACCCTCGCTTGATTTGCGAAGCAGGAACGGGATGACGCCCGCTTGACGGTTGGCGCACCATTCGAAGAGTTTGGCCAGGCCGCCAATTTTCCAAGGATCGACGTACTCCTTTTTGTCGTAATTAATGAGGCGAAAGTATTGGCCCATGTCTTTGGTTGTTATGGATTAGCTTCAAAAAGACCGGGGGCCTCTCGACGAGCGAGGCCCGGTGTTTGAAGGGAGGAAGGCAGCGTGTTTTATCCTTTTTAGTCTCCAAGCGATCGGGTGCTACCCGATTCTTCTCTGGCTTGGCAAGGAGCGGAAGACTTTAATGCTTTCCGATTTCGGCAACTGCCTTCCTCCTGGCCTCGGGAAAGCAAATCGATCCGTGCGCTGTCAAGGTAAAGGGAGCGGTAGCGACCGGCCTTGACAGAATGAGCACGGCGATTTGCTACAATGAAAGAAGGAGGAAGAAAGAAATTGTTTTTAATTAAGGCAAGGAAAAGTAAGGATTGTTGCGGCGCTGACGAGCGAAAAGAGGGCGAGCGGAGTGAAGAGCGAGTGGAGCGAGGAGGGGAGGAGTGGGGGAATTTTAAAAAGCCCCCTAAGGGGGCTTTGTGAGTCGTGTAACTAATTCCTATTGGAATTTAGATTTTGATTTCTATTCCGGATTTCTTGATTTCTTGTGCCAGTTCGCTTTCATCATCTTCGAAATCTTTTGGTGCGAAACCAATAGGCTCGATTCTGGGGTCGACTTCAACTACGTATTTCCAGAGTAGGTCTTCGTTCTCATTCCAGTTTTGCTCTAGATTCTCGGAAACAACGGCAATATCAATGTCGCTCCATTTGTTGCTTTGCCTTTTGGCTTGGGAGCCAAATAAGTAAACGGCAGAGAAAGGGAATTTTTCGGCTTTCAGCTTTTGAACGTATTTTCTGGCTATTTTTTGGGCTTCAGCTTGTGACATAACGTTTTATAAAATTGTTTAATCTTGTTTAGATTCTTCTCTGTGTAATCTTGGGTGCACAGTTGATAAAAATTTAGTTTCGCGTCCGGGTACCTGGTTCGCATATTGAATCTGTTGGCGATTGCCAAGAATTCTTTTTCTTCTCTTGAAAGATTCAACCCCGCTAGATCGGCCAGAACTACCAAGTTGTGAATTCTAGGGGCTTGCTTTCCGGTTTTCTTAACCACCAGGGCTTTTAAAATCTTCTCTGTAACAATATGGCCGAAAAAGAGGCTGTCAGAATATCTTTTGATCCTGAAGAGCCCCAACATCGTTTCATAATCGTGTTCTGCCGAGCTTTCCCAGTATTCAATTTGTCTTGAGACGTTTCCCACGAAAAGCAGTTCAAAGCTTAGCTGCTTGAATTGTGGCGGAGGGGCAGAATTTGTCAATGATTGAGAGAGATCGGCGGGTTTTAGTTTTTCATCTTTCCTTGACTTTATAGCCCATATATTCAAGCATTTAAGTAGTCTTGTCCTTTAAAAATCGGCTTTCAAACAAAAAATTTTACCTGAAAGGAGGTGAATTCATGAGTGGAGAATGGGTGGATTTTAAACAAATCAAAGAAAAGGTAACTATGGAGATGGTGCTCGCTCGCTACGGTCTTTTGGATAAGCTCAAGCGCTCTTCCAAGGGTCTGCGGGGCGCTTGCCCGATTCACAAAGGCTCACACCCGAATCAATTCCATGTGGATCCCAAAAAGAACCGCTGGAATTGTTTTGGTGGCTGCGACATGGAGCATCTCGAGGGTCACGTTATCGGCTTTGTGGCCGCCATGGAAGGCGTTGGCCTTCGAGAGGCCGGCCTTAAAATCGCCGAGTGGTTTGGTCTTAATACTACTCACCCCTCCAAAAAAGAAAATGAAAATGAGGATAGGGGAGGGGAGTCAGCTGGCGAAGAAACGCCGAGCGAAGTAATGAAACCCAAGGCAGAAGTAGCAAAAGAAAGCGTGCCACCGGCCGCGGAGTCTCATGAAACTGATGAGCCGGAAAATAAAGAGCTCGCTTTTGAGTTAAAAAAGCTTGTCGTTGATCACCCTTACTTTAAACAGCGAGGGATTCTGCCGAAAACGATCGCGGAGTTTGGCCTCGGGTTCTGCAGCCGGGGACTCATGAAAGATCGGATTGTGTTTCCGATTCATCGCTATGACGGGAAGCTGATCGGGTACACCGGGCGAACCGTGCTTGAAGTTACCGACGACAACCCGAAATGGCTCTTGCCGCCCAATCTAGTGAAAGCAAAGGTGCTCTTTAACTTCCATCGGGTAGCCGGCAAATTCAAAACGGTGATCCTGGTAGAGGGCCCCCTCGGCTTGGTCGCCGTTTATCAGGCGGGATTTCCCAATGTTATCCCGCTCATGGGCCGCGATATCTTGGAAGATGAGACCCTTTCCTATGATCAGCTAAGGCTCATTACCAGCAATTTCGACCAGGCCGTGCTGCTTCTTGACGGCGATCTCGACGGCTGGGAGGCTACTGAAAAGGCTGTAAATAAGTTGGCAGATAAGATCTTCGTAAGAACGATTTACTTGCCGGGCAACAAAGATCCGCTGGATCTCGAAGTTAAGCAGCTGGAAAGCTTTTTATCCTTCCTCAAGTAAGTTGTTTCCAGAAAACCCCTCACTCTACCTTCAGTTTTCCTGAACTTGGCTAAAAAGAAACGGCTGGCGTATGACCAAATGAGGAGGCGCTATGTACTCGCCCAAAATCAAAGAGGAGTTTATTCCGGTCTTGTACCGCCTGGCCAAAGAACGAAAAGTGCCGATGACCAGGATTGTTAATGAAATGATAGCCGTTGGAATTAAACGGCTGGAAAGGAGGAAAAGTGATGGAAGGAGCGCAGTCAAAAGAAACAGTCCGAGACGTATTGGAAGAGAGGTTAAAGGCGCTGCTCGAAGAGAGGATAGGTGACCTTCTTGCCGGATCCTCCGAGAAGAAATCGAGTGATGTGATCATCTCGGAACTCACGCACGAGCTGGCCGACGAGGCTGTTAGTACTCTCGGTATCCGAGAAAGTGAGCTTCAAGAACCTTGGTGTGAGGATTGCGAAGATGAGGAAGAAGACAATGAAAAAAAGGAGTCAAGCGAATGAGTTTCTGAAAAGGAACCGACTGGTGGATCGCGGACGGGTAATCTGGAATGATGATACGAAGGCCCAGTTTGCTTTGACCATCACTAAAGATGGATTGAAGCGGTATCAGTCACCGTTTAATTACGTAACCGCCCAGCTCCTGGAGCAGTTTCCGAGGCGGCGAAGGGAAGAGATTAAAGAAATCTTCCTGGGTGATGAGTTTTGGACGGTTGAAAACGGCCTGCTCGCCGAGACGTTCATCTTTCCCTTTTAAGTTTGAGACACAAGCCCCGCATCATTTGAAACCCGCCTTAAACAATCAACTCCATAAACCCCAAAGAGGCCAAGAGAGAAGGAGTCTGTCATGAAACGAAAAACCAAGAGGAAAAAGGTGCGTCCTGCGGAAGAGATGCGCGAACCATTGAAAAAGCTCGCAAAAGAGGAACTTACGACCCAGGATCTAGAGAAGCTCCTATCTGGCAAAAGGTTTCGGCTTGATTGTGGACACCGCTGCACAGTAGGGCACAATTTCGCCAATACGATGATTATTCGTTCTTATGGCGGAGGCAATATTGAGACGGAGTGCCATGAGTGAGGATTTTAAGACTCTGTGAGGTCACAGAGCGATCCTCGGTCATAACGCCCCCCTGCCCTGCCGAAATTTAGAAAATCAAAGAAACGAAAAAATTCAGCCCAGAAGGAGAACGAGATGCCAGAATTAGTTGTCCACTGTGGTGGAGAAAAAGTAACTCGAGACCAGTTGGACTTGATCCAGGTTCCTGAGGAAACCGATTCCTACAAGCCGGTCAGCCATTACGGGTTGGCCGATAAGCTGCTTACTATCTCTCAGGATCTTCTCACCGATTACGTTTTGGTGGCCGAGAACTACGCCCTCGCCCGAAACGGCAACCAGCTTTTTGCCCTGTTAAATTTTCAAGAAAAAGAGGGTTCCCAAAGTCTTCGCCTGTCAGTGGCTTTCAGGAACTCCTATGACCGCTCGATGTCAATCGGGCTTGCGATCGGCGCCAACGTGTTCATTTGCGACAACCTGGCGCTTTCCGGCGACATTGCGGTGATGAAAAAACACACCAAAAACGTGTGGAACGCTCTGGAGGACCTGGCGATTTCCACCTTGTATAAAGCCCAGAAAAACTATCAGCAAATCGTCGTTGACGCGAACAAGATGAGAACGCGACCTCTTGTGGATGAAGAGGCCTTCCGGACAATGGGGCTGCTTTATGGAAAAGACGTTATCTCGCCGAGGCAACTTACCGTCGTAAAGCAAGAGTGGCTTAAGCCCTCTTTCGAGGACTTTCAGGCAAGAAACGTTTGGTCGCTTTACAACGCCTGTACTTACGCCTTAAAATCGAGTCCGCCTTCGACGGTGATGGAAAAGCATGTCCGGCTCCATGAGACGATTATTGATGTTTAAGGGTTTTAGAGGAAACAGAAAACAATTGCTCTTTATTTCAAATCAAGACTCCGTCCCTAAAAGGATGGAGTCCTTTCTTTTTTAGAATCTTCTCAACCACTCGGCTCCGCCGATCAGTTTATTTAATTGATCGATAAGGGCTCCCTGATGTTCAAAGCATTTTTCGCAGGCCTGCAGGTGATCGAGGAAAGCGGTTATATTGAGGCCTTCGTAGAGCTTGATGCCTAGCTGAACAAGATCGCCTCCACAGATGAGTTCAATCATGACGCTCTCTTTCGTTGGCTGACGCACTTTTGGCAATCCAAGGATTGTTCACCCGCTATGTGATTGAGCTCTTTGTTTACCCCCTCCGCGAGTTGTCTTATAAAGCGCTCAGCTTCTCTTGGCGTTTTGTTCCGCTGATAGAGATAGACCTTATCCAGCCAGAAATTGAGATCTTCGATAAAGAATGCAACGTCTTTTTTGATTCGCTTTTTGCCAAAATAGTCAATGCGCCCTCCCCGCATAAACTTCGGCAGTCGCGGCATTAGATCTCCTTTTTTTAAAGAATGACGGTTGCTTAGTTGAAGAAAATTTTGGGAAGAATTTTATCTTAAAAGCCCATCTGAGAGCAAATTCAGGGTTGGATAGTTTGGCATGTTTTGAATCGATTAATGAGGTAGTGAATCGATCTTTTCTCTTGTTTTCGTAGATTGAAAATTTTTCTTTAAAAAAGCTTAAAACCCGCCTGCCTCCTTGTGGTAGTTGGTTTGCGTGCGCCCGGCCCCCAAAAAACGGCCGGCGGTTGAGATGAGTTTTCCTTTCGCCTTACAGAAGAGCGTATTACTCAGGGAGCCCTCCCTCCAAACCAGGCAAGGATATGAGACGTAATACACTTTTTAACCCGATCAACGTCCTCGTTGCGTCCCAAGGACACTTTCCCGATTGAACCTACGATTTTTGTTCTTTTGGGCTTTGCCTGACCGCTGGAACAATAATCTTTCTGCTTGGGGTAATCAGGGGAGAAAGGGCTAGATACACTATAGAAGATTTATTTATTCTAACAAGCTGTGCAGCTTATTATCCTTGGCGGTAAGCCAAATGGGCTTAAAGATGGAAGCCGGATCCTCCAGGGTGAAATCCTTTTGGCAGGCGAACCAAAACATGCCGCTTCCTCCCCTCCCCGGGTTGGCTTTGATGGCGGTTCTTTTGAGATTGTCTCTTCGCTGGTGTGATTGAGTGATGGTGAGCACCCGGAAATGCTCTATGCCGTGCTTTTGTTGGCAGCCTTTGTCTTTCCACCATGTCCAGTAGCCTTTGAGCTTCCTTAAAAAGCGATGAGTCGCCATAGTTGAGCGGTCTGCTTCCAAATACAAGAAATGTTCGTAGTTGGGATCTTCAAGTTTTAGAAAAGCATCAGGGACAATGCGGATTTTTTGCGCCCTCCCCTGCCCCAGCTCGACGGTCACATTGCCTGAAAGTTTGCGATCGATGTTTTTGCCGGTTCCGCGGCTTTCTTTCCAGAAGATGAATGACGCGCCTTTGTCGGCGTTACATGCCAGCGTTAATATGGTTCTAAACTTGTTGATCATCAGCGCGTGTTTCACGTAACCGTCCGTTACAGCGCGGTTTTTATAGGCCCAATTGAGCTTTGAAACCTGTAACCCGAGCTCGGCTGAAAGGAGTTCGGCGCCTTTCCGGGTTAGAGCATAAACCATTTTGTCGCTGCCACTTCTCGTGCGAATGCGGCGATCCGCGATTCTGTCCAGATAGTCTTGGTGGAAAAGCTTTTGGAGCCGTTTTAGGATGTTTCTTTCGCTTCCTTTGATGAGCTTGGTGATGAAGTCCGACCTGGCAAACCGGTACTGATAAATGAGGCGCAGGATTTCAAGATCCCGCTCCTGGAGCTGGAGTGGATAGCGCTCCGGCTGTTGGATGAATTTCACGAAGGTTTGTCTAGTTGGCGTGATTGTGTTTTGCATGTTGGTTTTGAAAGATTAATTTTTGATTTTTATTCTTCTGGATTCAGGACCTCAACTTCCACTGTCCGGTGTTTGGCAGTCCCCTGCCCTTTTGATTTTTTGGTAGCCACTTTTTTGGGCTGCTTGAATTCCCGCGGTTCCGTTTGTTTGGAGAGCTCGTATTCGCGAATGCCTCCCAGAAGCCACCGGCGCCGGTCTTCGATTTCCTTTTGGGCCTCGGCAACCGGCTTATTGAAGGAACAAAGTTGGTTGCACCGCTCTTTGTAATGCCAGATGGTCTCATCGCTTGAAGTAGGAAACTCATGGACAAAAGGAACGATAATTCTTTTTGTGAAATGATCCGGTAGCTTTAGAATAGCATATCTGCTTGGTTGGTTAACCAATGTTCGCATGGCCTTCCAGATCTGATCCTGCAAGCTATAGGTCTTGGTGGGCATAGTTTCCAAGATTGGCTCAAGCGCTTCGCTTTTTCCTCTTTGAGAACTCTTGTGGTAGCTTTCGGTGAATCCTGAGCCACTTGAGCTGCCAGATTGGATTACCGTGGAATGACTAAACCCTCGCATTGAACTTATTGATCCTGAGTCCGGGAGCATTTCCCCTCGACACAGAGCACTGAACAAATCGGGTACTGGGTAAGCATTGGTTTCGGCATTGCTCCAGCCATCATTCGTGCTCTGGCCTCGACTTTCTGAATAACTATCAGTGCGGCTCTCGCCAAAAGCTTCCCCTTGAGAGTAGCTTTTGAGCCAACGGATGATATAGCGAGTGACCACCGGCTTATCCAAGATGTGCTGCACTTCATCGAGGTTGATTTCACCCAAGTACATGAGCTCGGCCATGATTCTGGCATCTTCGGGAGAAAGTCCACCAAAGACAACTTTGGTTTTGGCGTCCGTCATGACGGAATGATAGACATCTTCTCCGGCTTTCTTGAGTTGGGCCAAGTGCTGATGAGCCAAAATTAAATGCAGGCCGAATTTGCGGCCCTCATCAAGGATTCTCGCCACATCTTCGTTCACATAAAGGCCGGCTTCATCGATAAAAAGATGAAAAGGCGGTGAATTGGGTTTACGGCTGGTGGCTGTTAGAAATAAGTCATTAACGATTAAAGATCCTAAAAGCCTGGCGTTATCCTGGGAAACGCTTCTGCCGGTCGAGAGATTGACCAGGACAATGTATTGTTCGTCCATGATTTTTTGGAAATCTAGACTGGATTGGATTTGGCCTAAAACATTACGAAGCCGCGCAGCCGCAAGAAATTCCATCAGACGATTTATGGTTGAGCCCATTTCGTCGTAAAAGAGCTTGGGAGTCATTTGGGGAGAATTAAAATAGTCCCATTGCTCAAGGATGATGGGATCGGCGATATCTTTGGTAAGAAACTGACGGGCAATTTTACGCGTTGGGCTGGTTAGATATTGAGCCTCTAAAAGACTTAACCTGCGTTCTGCTAGTGCGTGAAAAATTATCCTTAAACAGCGCTTCAAGAGAGGTGTTCGGTCGGTATCCTCCCCTCCCCAGACCTTAGCGCAGGCTCGAACCATTGCGTCGACGGCAAACGACAAGTCCTTGACTGAAAACTTTAGGGGATTAAATCCGGTTGCGAAATCATCTGATGAGGGATCCACTAGAATGATTTTATCCTTTGGCCAGTCAATCGCCTGCAGCCACTTCGCCGTATCACTGAAGAGAAAACCATGTGGATCGAGTAGACAGATTCCTGTTCCGGCCTTTATAGACTCTCGAATCAGGTGCTCTAAAAATTTGCTTTTACCGGTGCCGGTTGAACCCACAATCTGCAAATGGGTTGAAAGTTGTTCGGTGGTAATATAAACGGCATTGCCGGTGTCCGCGTTCATCCCGATGAAAAGCTTATCTTCTGGCATTGCCACCCTCCCCTGCCCAAGGATTCATGGAAAGAATTTGTTCTCTTCTTTTGGCATAACGAGCTTCGGTTTCCAGTCGCCGCTTTTGCTTGTTTTCCAAGGTTCCTGGCCCAGCCTCAATGGCTGCCAGTTCCTCTTCCTTTGCTTCTTCCAACTCCTGTAATTGATCCCTTTTCCACTTATCCAAAGCCGCTATGTCTTCCGCTTTGACATCCAGTCGCCCCATCATTCTTTCTCGATATCCCTCCGGGGATATTTTGGGTGATGGTTCTTGTTTATCTGTATCGATGGCGTTGTAGCCGCGAGTCCTTGAATCAAGCTTGGCGATACTTTTTTGAATGCCGGCCATAAGCTTTTGTTTCCGAAGTGATTGCAAATCCTCATCCTTGCTCAATTCGAGCTCCTCCTTAGCCTCTTCCACCTTGCTTTCGGCCTTGTATAGCTCTTCCCTGGATTGATGCTGGTTCAGTTCCTGCTCCGTTTTGGCCTTGGCAAGAAGAACTTGTGCTTCATGTTCCGCGGCTTCCGGTTTAACGCTTGCCACTTTTAGAGTGGCTTCAGATTCAAAAAAGGAGGTCATTGTTTGGTTTAGGCGAGTCATCATATAGATCTTCTTCATCTCCAAATTCATAGAGAAGCAATCTCTTAGGGCGTTGCGACACAAATCCCAAGCCGATGAAAAATCGGCCGGTGAGGATCGCCTTGGCTGGGGATATTTGTTGGCTGTTTTCTCTTGCACTTGAAGGGCTTTTTCAATCAGTTTTTCTTTTATATCGAACATTGGCTTTATCTCCCCTTAAGGCGCTGGATAAGGGCCTCCAGCGCCAGACAAGGTTCATGTTCTTTTTTGCAGCGTCACTTCGTTGCCTACTAAAAGAAAGATGACGGCCAGGGGCTTTTCTTTTCGTAGGTTTTTTGGATGATCTCATCTAAATTGGGATCGGTGGCCACAATATCTTCAACCCCACCCTTCAAGAGAGCTATGGCACAACTTTTAATGACCTCTTGGTATTCTTCCGATAAGTTTGCATTGATGTTTGAAATTAACTTATGTGTATCATTCGTTAATTTATTTACGGCGAGTTGTTTCGCGATAATCTTTTGGCTTTTGACATCGAGTGTGGTGCGGTGCAGTTGTTCCGCTAACCGAAGTTTCTGTTCATGGGCGATAGTCGCCAGAGTATCACGAAATCCATCTATACCTTCCTTACCCCTATCCTCTAGCATCTTTACTCTTGTGTTGGTAACCACGGTCATTTGTTTTTTTAATTCTTTTAGCTCCTTGCGGAATACCAACCAGTCCCACATTCTTTGCTGGACTCTGTCTAGGAATGAATTGTCATCACCTTTTTTGGGGTATTCATGGACTTCTTCTGTTTTGCGAATAAGCTCGAAGTTGGGAGCCTCAGGAAATACGATGGTATTTTTCTTTTCTTCGTGGTTGTTGTTTTGCATGGCTGGATCTCCGCTTAAATGATGGTTTTTTCGGTAAAATCCATTGTTACTGAACCTTCCTGCTTCTAAGCCGCGTCAAGTGGAAAGTTGCGTAAGCTTCGCCGGCGGCGTCTCCATTTGGGTCGTTTTTTGAGACGGGCAAAACAGTTTTTGTTGCGATAGCTGGTAATCAGGCAGCCGTCATCCTGGGCCACTATGAGCGCTGTACCTTCATACTTTTGAAATTCAGGAACCTGCGCCCGCTCAATGTCTTTTTTGCCAAGAAAGAAAAGGCTTGCTCCGGTTTGCTGTAGGCGCCGGCCGTAGGAGAGGGTAGCCTCGACGGCTTCTTTGGAGATTCCGCGTTGCGCGAGGCGCTTATCAGCGTGATTTGTAAGAATTAGTAAGTGAGAGCAGTTTTTGTTATTCTCTTTAAGTGATTGATTTTGCTTATTATTCTTGACTTTTCTTTGTTTTTTTGGTAGGGATTCTTTTGTGAGGGTTGGGCATCCATTCATGCTTAATCCTCCTTTGCGCTTAAGGGTTATCGAGAGTAACTCTGGCGCCGCCCGGCGTGGAAGATTTGGAAGCTGCTACTTCCATCTCATCTGCCCGGGCTTTTTCATTTAAGAAACATATAAACTAACTTTAATTAGTATGTCAAGTATTTTTAATAGGCATATCAAATTTGTTTAAGTATATAATTTTTGTTGTTTGATTGTCTTGTCTTGACTCAATTTTGTTTGTCCCATATATGAGAATGAAGGCTGACTGAAAAGGGAGGGTACAGAAGGGGAATTTTCTGGAACGAAGGGAAAAATCATGGCGCAGAATGAAGACTCGGATCTTGAAAAATGGATCAAAAATACCAACCTGACACAGAATCAGCTCGCTGCCGCTTCTGGTCTGTCCGCAAGCTATATTCACGCGCTGCGAAGCGGAATATCGCGTGCAGACAGAAAGAAATTAATCGCATTGGGTTGTGCGTTGCGCTTGGATACCCAAAACATAAACCAAATTTTGAGTTATTTTCGGCTGGAAGCGCTTGATGAGCGGGATATTCCGACTTTCATTGAAGTAGCAAAACGCAGGAGATTATCTCAAAAGCTCCAGCCCTTGTATGGAAACATTCTTCATTTGTTACTTGTTTCTACCGAATCATTGCCAGGAAAACTGGTAACCCTCAGCCACGAGCCATCCTACATTCTTAAAAGCGCCGAACACGTCGAGTATGACAAAAAAAATCAAGGACTCGACGAACTTTCTGTAAAAATCATTAAGGCTCTGCAGACCGAAAGAAAAGGGGCGCTAATACGAGGCCTAGAGACACACGATGCTGAATTCTATATGTTTGTGGATGACCTGGTAAGTTACACTACACAATACGACGCTTACAGGGATGCTTGCGATGAAGCCGGACACGTAAACTACGTACTTGAACATATCTTAAATACTTTCGAGCAAATCAGAAAATATCCAAACTACAACTTTTACGTCGTCAGGTGTCTGCATCCATTCCGATTTGAACTTAAATTTGCCTCCAATGATCTTAAAGAAGACAAGAAAGAGAAAAATAAGCTTTTCTTTATGGGCCGCGATCAAGAGGTTAAACCAGGTTTGGATAAAGAGGGGGAAGATCAATCATTAGAAGAAGATATTGAATTCCTGACAGGATACGCAACCGATGATGAGTACTTATTTGCTCAATTTAATGCTCAATATGAAGCAATGAAAAAATTCATAGTCTATCGATCCGACCGTCCAGACAAGCTAATTGAGTTCAAAAAAGAAATTATTAGCCTGTTCAAGGAGCACACCAAAATCGCCGATGACCCAGGTAACTTGAAGTTACTTGAATCTCTGGTAGAGTAAAAGCACCCCCTTCCCTATCAGCCCAAGCTTACCTGCACCCAAGGTGCGCCGGTCTGCCAGGGAGGAGGGAAACATGCCCAAAATATTGGACTTCAGTTCTTTATCCAAGTTTAGAGTTTTTCAGGATCAATTCACCGCCGAAGAGCAAGTTGCCGTAGACAAGATTAAAGAGCGCATCAAAGTGAATATGGCGGTTGCTAAAAACGCCGGCGCCACTGGTAAGGAAATTGTAGCAGATCTTGTGGAGCAGCTGGCTCGCATTTACTACCTTGCCTGGCTGTACGACCAGGCCTGTGACCAGATGGTTACAACCGGTGAAGTTCCGTGGCGCACTGCAGCATATAAATAATTGATCGTAAAAATCCTGGCAGAATCTAAAGACCCCGAAGGGGTCTTTTCCTTTGGGCTTCAACTGCCCTCCCTTTGCGCGGATTTTCTTAATGGTAACTTAAGGCCCGTTGGGCGTGTTAAACGTCTTCTCGGGGCACGTGTCGCTTTAGAGGCGCCTTTAAAATCGGTAGTGGAGGTATTGCGCCCTCCCCTGCCCTACTCTTCTTTAACTGGTTGTGAGCCAGTTTGAGTTCCGTGTGTTTCCTGGTTTGGTTGAAAGTCGTTAAGGTTAGAGCCAGTTAAAAAAGTAGTTGTCGCCCGCCGTCGGAGCCCGATTTTGTCCGTGAAGCCCGGCCGGTTTTTGGGCCGGAGCTGAACGGATACAAAATCGAGTGCGGCCGACTTCGCTTCCTTCTGGTGCACGCCGCGATAGCGGGATGTCACCCGAGCCATTAGGCGAGCCGTGAGGAGAAGGAAGCGAAGTCGGGAGCGGTAGCTCCGACGGCGGGCAAGTAGTTTAAAGCGCCTGCGGCGCATTGGTTATTCAGATCTTAGAAGGAATTATTTATTGAATAGGGTAGTTGGATTAATTAGTTGTTATTTTTGTCTCTTTCTTCCTAAAGAATTTTTCACAAAGAAGAAACAACAACGAAGGATTTTAGCTGTTAGGGATCTGAATCCCCCCTACCCTCCTTTTGTTGTTGTTTTATTTATTTTAAATATTTTAAAGGTTTTCGGTCGCCTGAAACCCCCATGAAATCTAGCTTTTTGGCTGTTAAATATGACCAAATGAGGGTGAACTATGACCTTTTGCGGGCGTAGTATGACCAAATGAGGGTGAACTATGACCTTTTGCGGGTATTAATATGACCAAATGAGGGTGAACTATGACCTTTTGCGGGTTGAGGTGAAAAGCAAGAGAAAACTTTTTAAATATGACCAAATGCGGGTCAAATTCAAATATGACTCGTTTGACAATGGAGTCATTCTACGGCAGGATAGAATCATACTGAAATAATTTTTTAAATCTCAACGATGAAAGTAAGGGTGCTGGATGTGAAATCACGAGAAAAACAGCTCGTGGTAAAGGGTAACCGGCTTGTTGAGGCCTCTTATCGATTAAGCACTCAGGAGCAGCGAATCATCTTGCTCATGGTGTCGATGATAAAGCCGGAAGACGATGACTTCCATACGTACCGAATCGATATAAAGCATTTTCTTAAACTTGTCGGCGTCACAGATAAAGACGCCTACAGCAGAGCAAAACAAATCACCCAAAAACTCAGGGAGAGGACTTTGATAATAAAAAAGCCCGGCTCTGAGCTTCAGGTTGGATGGCTTTCTTCGTCTGAGTATTTTGACGGCAAGGGCTACATTGAATTAGAGTTTTCACCGAAGTTGAAACCATATCTGCTTCGCCTTAAAGAAGTTTTCACAAAATACCAGTTGAGAAATGTCATCAGGCTTAAGAGTTGCTATGCCATAAGGGTTTATGAGCTTCTAAAACAATATGAGAACGCTAAAGAACGAACATTCCCACTGGACGAACTAAAGGCGGTTTTGGGCATAAAGCCAGAGGAATATAAGTTGTATGGTGACTTTAAAAGGAAAGTTATTCTGAAATCTCAAGAGGAGTTAAGGGAAAAAACTGATTTAAGTTTTAATTTCAAAGAAATTAAGGACGGTCGCAAAGTTTCCAGTTTGCATTTTGTAATAAAGAAAAATCACAAAAATGTGGAACTCGAAGAAGAAGATGAATATGGGATAATCAAAAGCTTGCCGGTTTCACAAAAGGGCAGTAACGAACTCTATCAAAGACTGCAGAGCCACTTTTGTCTTTCACCTAAACAGGCTGAGAAAGTTCTCGAGAACTACGATCAAGAGTATATTCACTCCAACCTGGAATACGTGGAGGAACAGCACAAAAAGGGCGGAGTTAAGAATATAGGGTCATACACGTTAAAAGCGTTGCAGGAAGATTACAGGAATAAAGAAAGCCGCTTTGATGTTGAAAAAAAGGAACAAGAGGCTAGTGAAAGAGCTGAGAAGCAGAAAAAGGAACTTAATGAAAAGCTTCAACTAGATTACGATGATTACGTGAGGCATGAAACTTTGAAAATAAAATCGACACTTCCGGACAATGAAATCAAAAAGATCAAGCAAGCGGCGGTTGAAACTACCGAAGAGAGATTTGGTAAAAACAATCCCGGATTCAAAACGTTGGTAAATTTCAAAATAGACGAACTTATTCGAGAACAATATGAAAATACAATTGCTTCGTTTGAAGAGTGGAAAAAATAAGCGGTTGATATAAGAAGCTGAAGGAATGTTGGCTTCAAGAATTTAAAACGCTCCCAGAGTTCATAGAAGCTCGCAGGAGCGTTTTTTTATATTCAAAAGTCCATTTAGTCATTTAAAGAAAAGCGATGCGATCTGAGCGATTACAGAGGCTCGGTTTTAAAGCGCTACAATCAAATGATTTGATATCATATCAAACCATTTTCATTTTAACAGAAGGTTGTTGAGTTCCTTTTTCACCTCTTTTTGGATGATCTTTGAGAGAAAAGAGTGGATGCTTTTTTCGCGCGATCTTTCAACGACGTACTTGAGCTTAAGAAAATCAGGTTCAGGGAGTCTTAACTGAAAAGCTTTAAGAACTCGCGGGCTGACGGAGGGGTCTTCCCAGGGCAGCCTGGCTTTCACTTTTACCTTTTTAGGTTGTTCTTGTTGGACTATTTCTTCTTCCAAGCTCTCTTGCTGGGATCCCTCAGAGGGTTCGGGCTCATCGGTGGCCTTCTTCCTTTGGTCTGGTTCCTGAAGAAAATCTCGCCTGGCTTTTTCTAGGTCCATACCGGGCGGTTCTCTCCTAAGAGAGCTTTTTTTCGTTTTTTCAGCCATGATAAATTTCCTTATATAGTTGTTGAATTTCAGCAATCGCCTTACTGTCCGGTCTTTCATCCATTTCCGTAACGCAGACTCCCTCTCTCGCAGCCTTTCTAAAGGCGATCCTGTCTCGAATGATTGCTTCAGATAGGGTTAAATGCTCGAAGTCGGCCAATATTTCCTTGGCCTCTTCAGTCTCCGTAACTGATGGATTGGACGAAGCCCGGTTAAGGACGATTTTGGCTTCGAGCTTTGGATTGAGCATCTTGGCTTTTTTTACCAATTTGGCCATCTGGGCTATTGTCCAGATGTCATATTGGCTGGGCTGTAAGGGAATATAGGTTTTGTCGGCAATAAGCATACTGCTTCTAAGCTCTTCCGAGTCTCGGCCACCGGCGTCAATGATGATATCATCGAATTTTTTGGCTAAACGCTGAACCTCGATGTCGATCTCGCCGAATTTTTGAAGACAATAAACAGCCGGGTGTCTTTTGGCTTCATCCCTAATGCGACTCCAATAAGTAGCAGATGCTTGAGCGTCCGTGTCCAAAAGCAAAACTTCCCGACCGTCATTGGCCCTCATTGCGGCCAGTGATGTGGCCAAGGTGGTTTTGCCAGTACCTCCCTTTTCTGCGCCGATTAAGATTATCATTGGAGTCCTTTCAAGGGTTAAGTATGAAATCAATTCAAATGATATGATATCATTTGAATTGTGTCAAACAGTTTGAAACCATATAAGATGATTTGCTTTGGACTGAGATGAAATCATTCGATGTGATTTGATACCAATGCATAGCAAATCCATTGATTCCAAGTGAAATGCAATGATATGGAATGATTTGATTCTATAATATGGTAGCAAATGAAATGATTCCAAATGGTATGATATGAATTGCTTATTGTTCACGGGTAGTAATAATCAAACACTATCAATTCATTTAATATGCTATCATATGATATGATTTCACTTCTTCTTGGAAACCACCCTCAGCGGATAAAACTCATAGTAGTTTTCATCGTCAAACCAGGCGCATTTGAAATGATAGAGCCTTAGCCCGGCAAGCCGGCTTAAAGCCAGGGCGTAAATGGTGAGCTGTTCAATGGGCTTTTCACGTCTGGCGTTGGGCTTGTAGTCCAGGATATGAATAAGGCCTCCGCGCAATTGAATCAGGTCAATATGGCCGGTAATTGTGCCGTCTTCTTCAAGAGAAGAGGGGATAGTAAAGCCGCACTCTTCCCGGAAATATTCCAGGTCTTGAAAAGTGATTAGAATCGGGACTTCCACGGCAATTGTTACCGAATCGTTTACAAGCATAAATTCCTGCAGTTTCTCATGGCGCATCCGGTTGTTACCTACCGCTTGCAGGGCAAAACGGGCCGAGTTGATGGCCGCGTTTTGTTTAACAGAATAAATTCGCACCCCTTCAAGATCAAAAATGTTTCGCTTTCTGGAACAGCGGGAGGCACTTTCCCGAAACAGTTTATGAGGGCAATCCCTCGGCACTTGCTCCAGGTAGTTTTTAAGCGGATCAAAAGGCGTGTAAGAAGGAAACGCTTCCATCAGCCAATCAGTCTTGGCGAAGTGAAAGCAGAAATCGTAAATTTGTTTATGAAAGAGCCGAGTTTGGATGAAGGCTTTTCTTGTGTCATAGCCGGCGGCCAGCTTGTCTCGGATTTTCAAGAAGGGCAGGTAGCTTTTGAATTCCTTAAGCCAGCTTGAAATATTCTGCTCTTTCACTTTCAAGCCGTAAGTGTCGTTTAAAATCCCGGAGGCCTCATTCAACGAGTAAAATCGGTTGTAGAGAGTGAGCCCATCGAGAATAACTTTAACAGGATAAGAGCGGCGCTTGGTGATAAGAGGAGTAAACTTGCGTTCGCATTTCCGACAGAAATAAACTTGGATTGTTTCATATTTCTTCTTACGTTTGCCTTTTTTGATGAAGTCACGAGCCTCGCAATATGGGCAGCTGATTGGATTTTTGATTTTGGAGAGAGACGCCGGATCAGGCTTAGACATAAAAAAGAGGCTAAAGATTAGCCTGGGATTTTGACAAAAGAGCAAGAATTGTCAAATCTTTCACCTTCAAGTCCCGCGGATTTGAGTCCCAGGTTCTTGATACCTAATCGAGACGTCCCGAAATTTCGAGACCTGGCGAAAAGAGGATTGTTGACGGGAAAAAGGGAGTAGGTCTCGAAAATTCGAGACCTGGGAGGTGCCGTGGAGTGGGGGTTTAGGTCTCGGGGTTTTGAGGGGATTTGGGAGGAATTAAGGAGCGGTTAGTGGTTGGCTTGCGGGGAAACCGTGTTTTTGGCGGTATTCTTTGGGAGTTAGTGCGTGTTTTTTGAGGTGAGTATGCGATAGCTGCTTGAATTCCCGGCCGCATTCGAGGCAGATTATTTTGTCTTGCTTTATGAAGTCCTCCGGTTGTGTTGGTGGGGCGGTAGGCTCCCGGGTTGGCTTTCTGGCAGTTCGGGGCTTAGCTGTTTTTGGTTCGACTGATTTGGGTTGGGGTTTTTCTGCCGGCGTCTCGGAAGAGACGAGTTTGCCGGCCTCGAGATCTTTTAGCTCTTTTAAGGCGGTGAAGATGCTTTTAAGGGCTTCTATTACGTTTTCCTTCGTCATTTCTTTGTTGAGTAGTTGAGCTCTTATAATCTCAACGGTCATTTCGGTGAGGGATTTTAGCATTTCGGAATCCTTTGTTTTTCGATTTTGGCTTGTGTTTGAGGTCGGTAGTCTGTATTTCATACAAGGAAGAAGAAGAGATTTCAACTAGTTTATAAGTAATAATACCAATTGCTTAATAGCGTTTCGCAAAAAATTTTCATTTTTTATCGGTCAGGTTTGAAAAAATAGGAAAAGATGAGGTCTTTCTGGAAGATTTGAAAGGAGAATTAAATGAGTAAAGGTCGCGATCGCACTGTTTATCAACGAGAAGATAAAAAATGGGTAAACAAGAGAAATGATTCTGACAGAGCATCCAGCACACATAGTACCCAAAAAGAAGCAGAACAATCAGCAAAAGAAATGCTGACAAAATCCGGTGGAGGAGAGCTTACCATTAAGGGGCGCGACGGGAAGATCAGAAGTAAGGATACGATTCCTCCTGGTAGAGACCCCAACCCTCCCAAGGATAAAGAGCATTAAATTGCCAAAATAATGACTAAATTTTTCAAAATTTTAAACTTGTGAGATTTGCCTCCTGGGGCTCGAAACCAGGAGGCATGAAAAACAGAGAGAAAAGATGCCCTGATTTGAGATATTAATGTCGTGTTTTTTTAAATAATCGCTTTACCTTCAAATCTTCAAGGATGTGATCGGCAAAATAATACTGTATGCAATCTTTAAAATGGTGAGCTTTTTCCACACTTGAGAATTCAAGCCTTACTGGGACTTCATCTTCCAGGGCTTCATCAACTAAATCGTTCGTAAATCCAGAAATGTTATTGCAATTATCTATGGCGCACATCAAACCTCTTAACATTCCGACCATTTCATATCTATCATCATCATCGAGATCGTCTAAATAAACATGCACTGCAGGAATATCTTCCTTGACCCTAACCTGTAGATTCATTTCTTTGTCTCCTTTCTTTTGTGGGCTTTCCAACTGATGGCACATCACTAAAAATCTGTTATGAATGCGGTAATCACCTGCTGAAATTTTGACCAAATAATCCCTTCGAATTAAGTCATTAATAGCTTTTGTTACTTGAGGGCGAGGAATCCCAAATTCTCGAGCTAGGGAACTATGGGTAATATGATAATTGAATTTATTTTTCATAGCTCCTATCGCATGTAAAATAATTCTGTAGGCGGTTTGCCCAAGAGTTTGATCCTGAGCAGTTTCTATGGCCAATTTTTTCAGCGTTTTTGAGACGTATTTTCCGTTCACGGTCCTCCTTTTATTTTTGGGTAAGTTTTAGATACATGTAAGTTATAATTACATACAATAAAAAGTCAATAATTTTTTTAACCAAAACTGCAGCATAGCGCATCCGCGCCACTCCCTATAAAATACCCTTAAGCCTTATCTTTGATTTCCCGCCATGGAGGACTTTCCTTGACCCATTGGGGGTTATCCTCTAGATTTTTAAGTAGATTAAAGACTTAAGAATTTCTATATCATGACTGAGCAACAAGTCGACAATCAGACGGCCGAGCTGGCCGAGAAGATAAAACCGATTCTTATCCGGGGTGGCGTGGTTAGCGCTGCTTTGTTTGGCTCGCAGGCGAGGGGAGAGGCCAAAACAGACAGCGATTTGGATCTGCTGGTTGAATACAAAGACGGAACTACTCTCTTGGACGTTGCCGGGCTCAAAGCGGAACTTGAGAAGGAGCTTGATCGCCCGGTGGATTTGGTTTCAAAAAAATACCTTCACCACCGGATCAGGGAGCGAGTGTTAAATGAACAAATCCCAATTCTATGAAAAGAGACCCTCTTATCTATTTAGAGGAGGCTTTAGAATCTGCTAGGGACATCGAAGAATATACCAAGGGCCTTTCAAAAACTGAATTTCTTCGAAACAGGCAAGTTCAAGATGCGGTTTGTCGGCGTTTTGAGATTATCGGGGAGGCCGTTGCCCAACTTCCCCATGACTTTGTTGAACAACACTCTCAAATTTCCTGGGATAAAATGTCCGGAATGCGAAATGTACTGATTCACGAGTATTTTCGGGTGGATTTAGATCGAGTCTGGAACACGATTGAGAAAAGTATTCCCCAACTCAAAGCCCAGCTCGAAGCACTTATGGAAGAACTCGAGAGCTAATTGTTTAGCTCTTTTTTAGTTTTCATTTCCCACTATGGAGGGCTCTAGCACAGTTCTATTTGGGAAAACCAACGCTCGCGGTGATGAGCGGGTGTTTGGTATTCGCGCCGATGATCGCCGGCGACATATGTATGTGATTGGAAAAACCGGGGTAGGGAAGAGCAGCCTCCTGGAGACGCTCGCCATCCAAGACATCCGGGCCGGCCGGGGGGTGTGTTTTGTGGATCCTCATGGCGACACCGCCGAGCGGCTGCTTCGGTCAGTGCCAGCTGGTCGGGTAAAAGATGTGGTTTATTTCAATCCGGCTGACCTTGGGTTTCCGCTGGGCTTTAATGTACTCGAGAACAAGGATCCCGATTTAAGGAGCTCGATTGCTTCGGGAGTAGTCGGAGTGTTTCGAAAACTCTGGGCCGATTCCTGGGGGCCTCGCCTGGAGAACGTGCTTCGACACGCCGTACTCTCACTTCTTCCTTACCGCGGCGCTACGCTTTTAAGCGTGCTTCGGCTCTTAATGGATGAGAAGTATCGCTCAAGGATTATCGAGGGGGAGAAAGACCCAATTGTGCGCTTATTTTGGGAAAAGCAGTTTAGCGGCTACTCGGATAAGTTTCGAGTGGAGGTAATCGAGCCGGTACAAAATAAGATAAGCCACTTTTCCACCAATCCTCTGATTCGAAATATCATCGGCCAGGCGAAGTCGACGTTTGATGTGCGTGAACTCATGGATCAAGGCCGGATTCTAATTGTTAACCTGGCGAAGGGCCGGGTAGGGGAGGACTCGGCTGGGCTTCTGGGGGCTCTTCTTATTACTAAGATTCAGCTCTCTGCTATGAGCCGGGCGGATGTTCCGGAAGAGGCCAGGCGGGACTTTTATTTGTACGTGGATGAATTTCAGAATTTCGCCACGGAGTCTTTTGCCGGCATTCTCTCGGAGGCGAGGAAGTACCGGCTGAATCTCATTTTAGCGCACCAGTACATCGAGCAGTTAGAAGAGAAGGTGCAGGCGGCGGTGTTCGGGAATGTCGGGACTCTCATTATGTTTCGGGTCGGCTCCCGGGACGTGGAGATTTTAGAAAAGGAAGTTAAGCCAGCGCTTACGGGGTATGATCTGCTGCACCTTCCGAAGTATCAAATCTATGTGCGGCTTATGGTCGATGGCGTTGCAACGGAGCCGTTTTCTGCGGCTACTTTGGCGCCGACCGATGATTTGGAGGAAGAGGGTAGGGCGGCCGAGATTGTCTCGCGATCGCGGGAGCGGCACGGGAGGCCTCGGGAGTGGGTGGAAGCTAAGATTTTAAAGTGGGCTGGGGTTGGTGGTTTACGGGAGCGAGCTGGTAGGGTAGGGGAGTTAAAAAGTGGCAAGAATAAGCGCAAAAGGCGAGCTCGCGGGAGGCGGTTTAACGCGCATTGTTCGAGTTGTGGAGCTCCGACGCGGGTCAATTTTCGGCCGGATGGGGTTAGGCCGGTGTTTTGTGAGAAGTGTTTTCGGGAGTATCAGAGGGGGAGGGATGGAGTTGGTTTGAGGCAATAATTATATCTACCCGCGAATCATTGTTTCTTGTATTTTCAGGTAAAACCCACTAATGTGAAATCATCGGAAAAATCTTCTCGTTAACTATTAACTTTCAAAATATGTCGAAGAAAAGCGCCAACACTTCAAGAGGTGCAACCATGTCCTGTTCCAAAACAAAGCTTTTTTCTCTGTTGGCCGCGTTGTTCCTAGTTACCCTATTAGCAGTTTTTCTAGTTTCTGCCTATTCTCAGCAAATATCCAAGCGCGAAATGAATCCTTATCAAAAATTAGCTTATGAATCCGATCTGATCGTTCTTGGAAGAGTAAATTTCATAGAAAAAAAACGAGGCGTTTTTGGTTTTGTAGGTGAGGATCCATACTATGTTACCTATCAGTATATTACCCTTGATGTCGAAAGGCTGATTAAGGGAACTCCAAAAGGGACACCAGTTGTATTTAGAAGCCTAGAAAATTCATTACATTCTCCAAAGTTTGTCGAAGGTGAGCAAGTTATTGTAATGCTCAAATGGTATGAAGACGATTTTTATGGGAAATACTATGCCTTAACGACTAGTTCTAGTGATGGTATTGGTAGGGCAAGTAAATTTATGATTAAGGAAAACGTAGTGACCAATAAATTTTTAACGAGAAACGAGATTAAAGTCGATCTAGAGAGTTTCATAAACGATATATCTCAGTAATTATAAAGGCACAGAGATTGAGCTATGAGGCAAGGTGAAGAATGAACAATGCTGCTTGCAATAATTCCAAAAAGCTGTCTTTTATTTTGATATTAGCAATATTAACGACTACTTTTCAGTATGGGCACTGTTTTAAGCTCAGGAGAATCAACGGCAATCATATTAGATGGTCTAGTGAGGATCTACCTATTACATATTATATTAACAAATCTGATTTTAGCGATGCTGACATTGAAGCTATTCATAGAGCATTTGATAAATGGGAATCGGTGCCGAATTCGCGCTTGAGCATGGAATTTAGAGGCTTTACTGATAAAGCGCGTACATTAGAAGGCGAACCGGCAGATGATACGCATCTAATAATAAGAATCAAAAATCTCCCCCCTGAATATATCTATTTGGCAGAAGTAGTAATAAATGGAGATAAACATGCTGACTCTGATTTTCCTTACCTGCGGGATGCAGATATAATTTTTAATGGCGATAAGAATTGGAGTTCAGGGTCGGCTATTGGCTCTTGGGAATGGGATGTGGAGAGCATTGCCTTACATGAGATTGGACATTTCGCAATTGGAATCGATCATCCTCATGGTAACACAGTTCCAACTGAAGATGATAGGGAGTCTGTCGTAGAGCCAATCCCCAAAGGCGCAAAAGTCAGGGAGCTGTTTTCGGATGATGAAGAGGCGGTGTTGTTTGTCTATGGAAGGGACTTAGTTGCTTATTATCCATTTGATGGCCATGACAATTTTTCTGGCAATGAAAATGATGAAAGTGGAAACGCTAACCATGCGATCATCCGAGGTGCTAATCTAACCGAAGACCAATTTGGGAATAAGAATTGCGCCTATGGTTTCAATGAAGCTGACTATCCAGACGATGGAATTGGTGAATATATTGAAGTACCCCATAGCCCAGTTCAGAACCTCCAGAGGCTCACCTTAGCAGCTTGGATTTATTTACCTTCTTGTTCTGCCGGGACTGTGATTAGTAAAGGGCAATATAACAAGAATGCCTCATATGCTTTGTCCACGAATTTTATGTTGTGGGATGGTCTTGACAAGGACGGCAATCCGATTGGCGGTTGTGCTCCTTCGATTGGATTTTCCTTAAATAATGGAGCACTTGATGTCCGCACTTTATTTGGTACTGACTTAACTTCTACAGTGACCGAAGCATGGTACCATGTGGCAGCTACATATGATGGTTTTAAAGGCATTATCTATGTAAATGGGGAGCGTAGATGGGAGGAAAATTTTAGTGAAACTGTTAGCGCTTCAACTGAGCCATTATACATCGGAGCACCATACTATTATGGCAACAGCAGTCAGCCATTTGTCGGAAGAATCGACGATGTCCGCGTCTATGATCGGGCGCTGAATGATCAAGAAATTCAAGATTTATATAATGCTCCATTTTCGCCAGTTCCGTCGATAATAGGAAATACACAGCGCGTAACTACCGGCGACCTTAACGGAGACAGCAAAGCCGACCTAATTGGTGTTACCTCCACGGGTCAAATTTTCTACACTCTTGATCTTTATAACTGGCAATCGGTTTCCGGGACATTGGCGCAGGTGACTGCCGGCGACCTGAATGGTAATGGAGTTGCCAACCTGGCTGGGCTTAGTTCCGGGGGAGAGGTTTATTACACGCTAGATTTATGGAATTGGCCGAATATTCCAGGGCAGCTCGCCAAGCTCACCTGCGGTGATCTTAATGGCGACAGGAAAGCTGAATTGGCGGGCCTCTCGTCTACAGGTGACATTTACTACACCACTGATCTGTGGAATTGGTCGTATGTGCCGGGGAATTTAAAGCAGATCGCGGCCGGTGATCTTAATAAAGACGGCCGGGCCGATATCGCCGGTATCGCCTCAGACGGGCAAATCTACTACACGTTTGATTTGTGGAACTGGAACTACATTCCAGGGGGCCTTAATCAGTTGGCTGCCGGCGATCTCAATGGAGATGGTCGGGCGGATCTCGCTGGCGTGACTTCAGACGGACAAATCTATTACACCCTCGATCTTTATAATTGGCAGAACATCCCAGGGAATTTAGCTCAAATCACGTCCGGCGATTTGAATGGCGACGGGAGATGGGACCTGGCGGGACTCACTGATTCCGGGCTGATTTTCTACACACTGGATTTGGTGAATTGGAACAGTGTGCCGGGGAAGTTGGAGTGAGGGGGGGATATGAGAGAACGACTGAAGATAAGCTGTCTTCTTCTTTTCGTGCCTGCTTTGGTTTGGGTCAGTGGCTGTGGGATAGAGGCTTCTGAGGCAAAGATTACATGGAAAGAGATCCTTGAAGCCAATAACACTATGACGGAGTTTCAATGGGAAAGTTTTGTTAACGGGTTAAAGGGCAAGAAAATCTCTTGGACTGCTTATGTGGCGGAAGTTCAAAAATACAAAGGCTTTCTGGGGCATGGTAAGGGAAGCATAATCGCCGCAATGGTCATGGATCCATCTTCCGCGGTGATGCCCCTTGATGCCAATCTAGCGCTTGGAGACGTGAACTTTGAAGTGTCTGAGTCTCTTGCGATATCTCTTAAAAAGGGAGAAAAAGTAAATTTTACTGGAGTAATAGAAGGCATTAAAAGGATTACCCCTGCCGAACGAAAAGCAAGAGAACAAGGGAGTGCTCTGGGTATCCCTCCCATCCCGGAAGAGTACAGCGGAGTATCTGTTATTATTGAAGATGTAATGCTTAACGGGAAAAGTGCACTCCCAGCGATCAGGGATATCGACTTTTTCAATTTTACCTACAACCTCGATAGAACCGCATGCGGCAATATGTTTCAAAAGGAGCTCCAAACCAATCAAGTGAAAGTAAAAAACGGGCAATTTGTCAAAGGAGGTGGGAATCCGGGCGTTGATCTCACCTTTGAGATTGGCAAGGAAATTATTTACGGTGATTTGACGGGTGACGGCCAAGATGAAGCTATTGTAACTACTTACTGCGGCTATATGCATCCGACGGAGCAGGCTTCCATCTATACTATGGAAGGAAGCAGTCCTGTTTTGTTGGTGAGATTGGAAGAGGGCGGCCGCGCTTTCGGTGGAATTGTTCGAATCGAAATAAAAGACGGGTTAATCATCGCGGAGCGCATGCGAGGCAAGGCCGCGTGTTGTCCGGAGTGGATTGAAAAGGAGAGTTTCCGCTGGAAAAACGGCCGGCTTGCTAAGGTTGGAAAAACAGAAAGAAGGAAATTCACCGGGCCATAGGAAGAGAGTTCTACCAAAATGAGCACAATTCTAAGCGGCGCATTGACCGGATTGCTCACCATATCACTTCTAATATTTGTGCCTGCTCCTTGCATGAGCGAAAACCCATCTTTGCAAAGAATCTCGATCATTGTTGGGTCAGATGCTGGCTGCGGATCTCATGCCGGGAGTTTCAATGCGATGTACCAAAGCCGGCAAATTGAGGTGGTTTTCTTTTACAGCTCCAACCCAGCGAATCCGGTTGAAATTCCTTTAACTGTCTACAAAGACAATAAACAGGTTAAAAATTGGCGTTCCATGCTTTGCCCCATCCCTGGGAATTCCGGCGTACCTTTAACAGGTAAATTTGTGGGGATCGAAGGACACTGGAGGGACAAAAAGACCTTTCAAGCCTCTAAAATTTACCTGCCTTAAAGCTCGTCTTTCCTCTTTAACTGGTTAAATCGACTGTATATAACCCCCAGCTTGGGCAAAAACCTTGCGGTAAGCCGGGAGGGAATAGATGACCCCATGCTTGCGGAATTGTTGCATTTTGCTACAATTGGGCCAGTTAAATGCAACAATTAATCAATCAATGTGGGTTCCAACAAACTTACCAAACGCCAGGCTTCTATTTTTGAATTCATAAGAAAGAGAGGCCGGGCAACCAACCAGGAAATTAAAAACTTTCTTGAAACAGCATGGGAAGACGTTTCTCGCTTCACGGTGCTTCGCGATGTTGAGGCGCTTTTAAATCGAGGCTTTCTCGCCAGAAAAGGGGCCGGCCGGAACGTCTATTATGAAGAGGCCTTAAGAACTCCCATTCTCAAGTATTTTGATCCCGGAAGCTATTTTGAAACACCGCCGGATAAGCGAAAAACCGCATTTGAGCGCTTTGATTTCAGTTGGTTCGAGGATTTTAAATACGTTTTCAAAAAAGAAGAGCTTCACGAGCTTGAAAAGCTTAATGAGTCTTTTCGCAAACAAGTCAATAAGCTTTCGCCTGCTCTTCTTCAAAGAGAGTTTGAACGCTTGACCATTGAGCTAAGCTGGAAATCTTCCCAATTGGAGGGGAACACTTATTCCCTAATCGATACCGAGGTTCTCTTAAAGGAACATAAAGAGGCCCAAGGCCACAAGCGGGATGAGGCGATTATGATCTTGAACCATAAAAAGGCCCTTGATTACGCCTTTGATAAGCGCTCCGATTTCAGAGTTTTGAGACTTCGAAAACTTGAAAACCTTCATCAATTAATTGTTTCGGATCTGGGAGTCGGCTCCGGAATTCGGAAAAAACCGGTCGGGATCACCGGCACGACTTACCGGCCGCTTGATAATGAACACCAAATCCGCCAGGCCCTGGAAGAGGTCATTAAAATTATCAATGGAAGCGTTCCGAATCCCTTTGCAAAGGCCCTGGCCGCCATTGCCGTGATTTCCTATATCCAGCCCTTTGAGGATGGCAACAAAAGAACCGGCCGGCTGCTCGGCAACGCCATTCTCTTGGCCCATGATGCCTGCCCGCTTTCTTATCGAAGCATTGATGATGCCCAATACAAAAAGGCAATGATTCTTTTTTACGAGCAAAACAGCGTGAGGTATTTAAAGGAACAATTTGTCGAACAATTCAAGTTTGCAGTCCAAAATTACTTTCTAGGCTAGCCCCTCTTTTTCTTTAACTGGTTAAATCGACTTTATATAACCCCCAGCTTGGGCAAATCCGCTCTGCGGCAAGCTGGGGGTTTTTGTTTGGGAAAACTGGTTAAAGAAAAGGGAATTTCTGGCTGGGTAGGTAAAAAGGGGGTTTCCTTTCAATGCTATTATGGTTAGTATAACCATATCAATTAATATAGTGTTTCTTTAAAACCCAGGCCCTTGAATCAGAGGGGGCACCAAGATGTGCGATCATGGCAAGACCTCGTTTTTAGGCATAGAAGGGAAGGTGGCCTGGCCATTTCGGGTGTTGAGGTGGTTTCCGGATGTGCTGGATTTCGTGGAAAACATTTTCTCTTCTGGGACTCTGGTTTTACTTATCTCCTGTGGGGTGATTGTGCTTATAGCTGGAACAATTGGGGTGATGCGGCTATTTAAAGCTTTGGGGAGGTTTGAAAAATGGAATTAGTGTTTGCCATAGTTTTCGCTTTGATGATTTTTCAGTGCTGCTGCGACGATTACTAGAATTACGATTGGGTGAAGATGTGGTCTGCGGCCGGCGGGAGGCGCCGAAAATCTTTTCGTTCACTTTTCCGTTTTGCTGGCGCTGCAGCGGGATTATAGTGGGCTTGCTGTTTGGTCGGCTAATTTGGACTTGGTCTGGAGTCTTTGAAATCTCTTTTATTTCTCTCCTTTTAATGGTTTTTCTCCTTTGGCTTCCGATAGTTCTGGATGTCTTTTTTCAAAAGGTGAGCGATTATAAAAGCAGCCGGCGCCGGCGGTTTGTTTCCGGAATTTTGGCCGGGATCGGCATTGTTCCTTTCTCTAAAGCCTGCCTAAAAGTGATTCATTGGGTGGGATCTCTCCTTATTTTTTGATTAAACCCTTCTTGTAAAGTGTTTTGAGACAAGGCTTTTCAGGCTTGACAGGAGACCCTCATCAAATAGAATGATTGCGCCAACCATAACAATTAATAGAGGAAAGCCGCGCCTATGCTAAAGAAGATTTCTGCCATGAAAGTCCGCCAGAACCTGGGCCAGGTGATGAATGAGGTCTCTTTAAGAGGGGATGAGTACATTGTAGAAAGGGCTGGAAAGCCCTTGGTGGCTATTATTCCGATTGAGAAATATTTGGAGTACCAGAAGGAGCTTGGCGGATCCACAAAGCAGCTCGAGGAGCTGCAGGCGGAGTTTGGAAAGGGGAGTGTTGGGGAGGTTGTTGGCGCTGAATAGGATATGGCTACACAAGGGTTTTAAGATCGCTCATTGTGAGTTTACACCCCCATTATGAGGCCTTTCATATGCTGCCAAAGGGATAATGGATCATCGTTTTCTTCATGTGATCTTCGAGGAATTGAATATCGGCCTTGGACAGTCCGTACAATCTATAAACGACTTCATTACTCTCCGTTTCAATATCAACAAGCTTTTGAGTTAACTGGTTGTGATCCTCACGCCACTTAGCAAGTGCCTGTTCCCATTCAGCACGTTCTTTTAATGGGATGTCAGTTTTGAAAACCTTCCTAACCTGAGTCCGAAACCCGGGGAAGTCAATTTCCCACCACGAGGTAAGCATTTGGTTGAGCTTACCATTGCCGCCCCCGAAGTCTGAGCGAATACGATGCCGAACAGACTCATGGAGCTTATACCGTTCGTTCGAGATAGAGGTGGCTTGCATAGCAAAACCAGCAAGAGTTGTCCTCACGTCAGCTCTCACATCAGGAATCGGCAGCCTGTCGATGTATTGTTGTTTGCATCGATACTGCCAAAGGCCACCGCGCAAACGAAGAGGCGAAGCGATTTGAGAAATACAAAACCAAAGTAATCGGGACTGAAGCAGTGGCAAAATCCATGGAGATTCGACTTCAAAGAAACTGCCTGTTGCATTTATGTAGAAGCCAGATGAATCAAAAGAGAATCTGGGTAGTTTGCTGATGTCTGGCCAGATAATCTTTGGCTTGTCAAAGGATCGATAATAGTCGGTACTGTCTTGAATTTCATACCAAGAGTACGATCCTTCCTTGCGCCCTGGCCAGGTTTTCCCTTTGGGCCAATTGAGTGGTTTTGGCTCTAAACGTTCACGATACTGCTCTAAATAGCTCCGAATCGCTGGATATTGGTCTATATCAATGCCATGGCGGGTGAAGATGATGTAGCACTTTCGATTCTCACAATACCATGGCCGCAAGTCTTCGCCCCCAAGAATTGGCCGAACAATATCCGCGCTCGCAGCATCCTCCTTGATCAGTCTTTCTCTAGTTTCATCGTTTACAATGAAAGCCTCATTAAGGCCTGTCGTCACGCCACGATAGGATCGATATTGGGATACGGCACTCAAAGGTTTGCCAGTTCCCAACAGCCTATCAAAGATGCTGCTTACAGCCGACGATTGGAAAACCCACTCGTTCCGGAAGCAGGCTGAATGATCACAAATGACAGATTCTGATTCCATAGCAGATTCAATTGAGGCGGGAATGCCACCGTACATGAACAACGACGAGAAACTGCCACCGTTAGAATCCTTTCTAAGTATGGAGATCGTGGGATAGATCATCTCCGCATCCTCAAAAGGCTGATTCTCACCAAAATTCACGATCTTTTCAAAACTCGCCTCTGTTGGAAGCCATTTACGGAATTCCTTGGCAAAGGCCGTTCGGACATAGCTTCCCGAAGTGATATAGCCGAGTCTACCCCCATTTTTCGTTAGACGGAGTCCTCGTTCGAAAAAGTAGATATAAATATCAGCTCCACTGTTAAAGCTTCTGTACTCCTTCTGAAGGAATGCCTTGTAGTCCGTCAGTAAACTGGAACGGATATACGGTGGATTTCCAAACACGCAGTCGAAGCCACCTTGGGCAAAGACTTGAGGGAATTCCTGGCCCCAATCAAATGCGCGTTTCATCAAGTCTTTTGGGTAATTTGCCTTGTTCCATCTATCCAATTGAGGGTCAAGCAACGAGTTGCCACATTTGATGTTACTGTCTAGGTTATTTAGCGGTTTCAATCGATTAGCAGTTTTGAGCCAAAGGGAGAGCTTTGTGATTTCTACCGACTCTGGATTTATGTCAACGCCAAAAATATTATTTTGGAGTATCTGTCGATCCAGGTCGAATAAACGGGTCTGTCCAAATTCCAGTGCTGTCAGCTCCCGATTGGTTTTCGTATATTCAGAGTGCAGATAGTCAAAGGCTGCCACAAGGAAAGCTCCCGAACCGCAAGCAGGATCGAGCACCTTGATGTTGCGCAGCACGTCCTGGTATGTACTCCATAGCTTCACATAGGCTTCTCGCCTCTTTTTCCCGCCGCGCACATTATCAGGTTTAATTTGGCTCTCCAAGGCGTCGAATTGTTCTTTGAGCCAGGTCCCGACAGTATTTTCAACGATAAAGCGCGTGATGTATTCGGGCGTATAATATACGC
>Ga0209164_1001060_pt1 | contig 41727 bp, 28 predicted proteins | sample MTBNYHSulfiMetaG_FD_187458 | JGI IMG/M metagenome (GOLD analysis project Ga0209164, IMG submission 187458) | Enrichment culture microbial communities from rom New York Harbor, USA that are MTBE-degrading - MTBE-NYH (New York Harbor Sulfidogenic)... | ecosystem: Environmental > Aquatic > Marine >... | reverse complement strand
TCATCTGGACCAAAGCGAATGTCAAACCAACAAGCCCAAAACATACATACTCTGATTTATGCAAGTAGGTACTAGTGTGAGGCAATACAGATAGCTTGGCGATCTAATATCTAAAAGAAAGTGTTGAAAAAATCCGCCATGCCTGTCTCTGATTGCGCCCCCACTTTGAGCTGATTCGGTACTTTCCCGCGTAAAAGGGTGTGGATGCCGAAGTAGGAATCTGACATTTGTGAACCGTAATGTTGTCCCTGCGAATGATCGAATGCAGCAGTCCATCGTGTCGATTGGCAGCGTGAACGATGGGTGGATCTTGACAAAATCAGGACGGGCACCAACGATCGAACAATATGCATCTGAATACCTGATTCTTTAGGGTCGTTACCAGTTATACGTTTCGATGGACACGTTCTCTTACTTTACATCACAACATCACCACTTTGGCCCCATCGGGATTATCTAATTCCCGCGTCACGTTGCGTGTATCGAACACCAAAGAGGCTTTGTTTAGCACCAAGTCGTAATCCACATTGCGATGTGCCGTAGTGATAATCACCAGATCCTGACTCTCCAACAATTCGGAGGTGAGCGACTGCGACTTCACTTCTCCTGCGATGGTTTTCATCACTGGGCAATAGGGATCATGGTACTGTACCTGAGCCCCACGTTGTTCGAGTAGCTCGTAAACATCAAGGGCGGGAGATTCCCTGAGATCATCAATATCATTTTTGTATGCAATCCCTAGGAGAAGCACATTCGCACCTTTAAGCGCCTTTCCCTGATCGTTAAGCAATTCCATTGATCGCGTGACCACATATTCCGGCATCTTCGTATTAATTTCTGTTGCCAAATCAATGAAACGAGTTTTGTACTGCAACGAGCGCATTCGCCATGCAAGGTAGCTGGGATCGACAGGAATGCAATGACCGCCTAGCCCTGGGCCTGGATAAAAGGCCATGAATCCGAAAGGTTTTGTCGATGCCGCCTTCACAATCTCCCAGACATCCACCTTCAAGAGATTACAAATAATCGCCAACTCGTTGACAAGACCAATGTTGATCGCACGAAAGGTGTTTTCGTAAAGTTTTACCATTTCAGCTGCTGTCGTCGAAGCTACGGGAACCACATGATCCACCACGGAGGCGTAGTATGCCGTCACAACATCGGTGCAAGCTGAGGTGATGCCGCCCACTACTTTGGGGGTGTTTCGCGTCCCATACTTTGGATTGCCGGGATCTACACGTTCCGGACTGAAGGCAAGAAAAATATTCTCACCTACATTCAAACCGGCTCGCTTAGTCATCGGGATAAATAAGTCTTCTGTGGTACCGGGGTAGGTGGTGCTCTCCAACGCAATCAGCATCCCGGGGTGAAGGTGAGGTTCCATGTACTTGATGGCATCAAGGATGAAACTCATGTCGGGATCGCCGGTCTTCCCCAATGGGGTCGGAACGGTGATTAACACAACATCGACGTCGCTCAGGGCCGCATAGTCGGCCGTCGCTCGGATCGCACCACTCACCACATACGGTTTCAGCTCTTCGCCGGAAACATCGAGGATGTAGCTTTCGCCGCGGTTGACCAAATCCACACGCTCAGTGTTCAGCTCGATGCCAACCACCTTGTGTCCCTGGCTCGCAGCGAGAAACGCCATTGGCAAACCGACATACCCCAGGCCGATGACGCCAACTTGAGCCTGATGATTTTCGAATTTCCGGATCAATTCTTTTGCGTAGCTCGTCTGCACTATTCCTCCAAGCGATTCGGTAGGTTACAAATCCCTTCCATTTTTGTAACTGCTGAAGATAACGGATTGTTATAGCGAAGTGAAAGGTCGACTCTGTTGCTCCCGGTACACTATCGCTTCTCAAAGATCATTCTTCCACAGTAATTCACCGATACCCGCATCACACCGATCCATCGTATCCTTCGACGTACCTCAGTGGATGAGCTGCCGCGGCTTTTGAATGTGCTTCGCGGAGAAATGTGTCTGGTGGGTCCTCGGCCCGAGATGCCCTTCATCGTCGATCAGTACAACAACATGGAACGTTTGCGTCTTGCAGTTAAGCCTGGCATCGCCGGGTTATGCCAACTCTCCGCGGATCGTTCGATCCCAAATCACAAGAACCTCGATTGCGACTTGTTCTATCTTCAGAACAGATCCTTCCTTCTTGACCTTACCCTCCTGTGGCGCACCCTCTTTCAGGCGATGCATGGGATCTAAACGGGCTGGATGTGCTTCTCACGGCAGCGTTTTTCGGACAAATCGGAGAGTGAATCGATACGAGCAGCGATCTGCCCAGCACCCAAACCCTTGAACTGCTTTCCATTATGGATGTTAGGGACTTTCATCAGGTTTCATCTGTACTGCTCAAAAAAATGGAAGCATCACCGTGAATACACCGCATCCCATGTTTTGGACCAGAGTTCACTCACTGGTCGTTGCGATCTTTCTTCTAGTCCTTGAAATGGGTACTCACGGGTCTAATTGTTCAAGCAAATCCCGCCTCGACGGGTGAAAATTCCATTCTCCCAAGTCCACATCCTGATGTAGGTTGAAAAACGCGGACACCAAAGTTAGGTTTCAGATCTAGCGAAGGTGTGCTCATGCGCGGACGAGTGAATGGTCGCTACTCGAAGGAATTCCGCAGCGAGGCCGTAATACTGGTTGTTGGGCGGCGTGTCTGCCTACGAGGCATCGCGTCAGCTTTCCCTGCCGACTTCAACCCTGGAAAAATTGGGTACGAGCCCACAAGGCGGGGAAACTCAGCGACATTGGGGGCCAGCAACGCCTATTGACTGAGGTGGAGCTGGAACTCGACCGGGTGAAGCGCGAGTTGGCCCAGGTCAAGCTGGAGCTCGACATCTTAAAAAACCGCCGCGTACTTTGCCGAGGAGTCGCTGCCCGGTACGCGGTGATCAAGTCCTTCGACGCCATTACCCTGTTCCTCTGCTCTGCCGGACCCTGGATGTATCCTCAAGCGGGTACTACGCGTGTCTGAAGCGTCCGGATACACCGCGACAGAAGGAAGAAGCGCGGTTGGTGCTCGAAATTAAAGCGGCTCACAAAAGAACCCGGGAATCCTACGGGCCGGAACGGTTGCAGATCGATCTGCGCGCCCATGGCATTCGTATCGGGGTGCATCGGATTAAGCGTATTCGCAGGGAACAGGGTCTTCGCTGCAAACAGGTCCGAAAGTTCAAGGTGACAACCAACTCCAACCATGAGCTGCCGGTTGCCGAGAACCTTCTGGATCAGGAATTTGCGGTTGAGGCACCCAACAAGGTCTGGGTCACGGATATCACGTACATCCCCACCGCAGAAGGGTGGCTCTATCTTGCGGGACATAAGGACCTCTTCCACGGCGAGATTGTGGGTTATGCGATGGGCGAACGCATGACGAAGAATCTGATCAGCGAGTCCCTTTTCCGCGCCGTGATGGCCAAACGTCCGGCGGAAGGCCTGATCCATCATTCAGATCGGGGCAGCCAGTATTGCTCGCTGAAGTATCGTGAATACCTTGAAACGTTCGGCATGCAGGCTTCGATGAGCCGCCGCGGCAACTGCTATGACAATGCCCCCATCGAGAGCTTCTGGGGAACGCTGAAAAACGAACTGGTCCACCATCGCCAGTACGCCACACGGCAGGAAGCAATGCGGGAGATCACGGAGTATATCGAAATCTTCTACAACCGTCAGAGACGGCAGGCACGCCTGGACTATCTATCGCCTGCCGCTTACCAACAGAGATACTACAAAGAGAGTTCAGCAGCGTGAAAACTTTGGTGTCCGCGATTGCCGACCGACCTCAGTTTACGCCGATGAAAACATCTGGCTATCCCAAAAGATGATGGGCGTGCTCTACGACGTGAACGTGCACACGGTGAATGAACACCTGAAAAAGATTTTTTCCGACAGCGAATTGCAGGAAGATTCAGTTATCCGGAAATTCCGGATAACTGCTGCCGATGGCAAAAACTACAACACCTTACACTATAATCTCTCGGCCATTATTGCGGTCGGTTATAAGGTCAACTCGGAACGTGCTGTGCAGTTTCGCAAATGGGCGACCACAGTCATCAAAGAGTACACCATCAAAGCCTATGTGATGGATGACAAGCGCATCAAAAGCGGCGGTTCGATTCTAACGGAACAACACTTTGAACAACAGCTGGAACGTATTCGGGAAATACGTCTTTCCGAGCGCAAGTTCTACCAGAAGATTACCGAAATTTACGCGACGTCCATTGATTATGACGTGACCGCTCAGGCCACCAAACGGTTCTTTGCCACGGTGCAGAACAAACTGCACTGGGCGATCCACGGCCAGACCGCTGCCGAAGTGATCGTTGATCGGGCTGATCATCAAAAACAACACATGGGTCTGACGACCTGGAAGGACGCTCCGAAGGGTAAAATCCAGAAGTTAGATGTCAGCGTGGCCAAGAATTTCCTGACCGAAAACGAAATGGCGCAACTGCCCCGGCTCGTGAACGCCTACCTGGATGTGGCCGAGGACATGGCCCTGCGTAAGCTGCCGATGACCATGCAGGTTGGGAAACACGCCTGAACAAATTTATCGAAGCCACCGACAGGGAAATCCTGCAGGACGCTGGAAGGGTAACGGCGGAAATTGCCAAGGCCTGTGCTGAAAGCGAATTTGAGAAGGAGCTTCCCTAGGATAGCTTTGGTTTGAAAGGGCTATCTTAGGAAATGGACGGGAAGAATAAATACGCTCATCGTTCAAAGCTTTCTGAAGCCAAGATTCGTGAGCTTGTGCGGCTGTTTTCAGTCGATTTGAGTAGCACTCAGATCGCCTATCTGACACACCTGAACATCAATACTGTCGATCGTTATCTCCAGGGAATCCGGCAACGAATTGCGGACGCCTGCGAGGATCAAACGCCTTTCCAGGGCGAAGTTGAAATGGATGAATCGTATTTCGGCGGCCGCAGGAAGGGGCAGCGTGGACGCGGAGCAGCGGGGAAAATGATCGTGTTCGGGCTGCTCAAACGGCATGGCAAGGTCTACACACAAATCGTTCCCAATGTGTCGCGAAAGACGCTTCGGGCCATCATTTCCGGGCATGTCGATGCTGAGGCCGTGATCCATACAGATGCGTTTTCAGCCTACGATGGCCTCGTGGATCTCGGGTATAAAAAGCATTACCGCGTGCGGCATGGAGAGGGAGAGTTTGCCAATGAGCTGTCGCACATCAATGGTATTGAAAGCTTCTGGGGATTCGCGAAGGCAAGGTTGGCAAAGTTCCAGGGAATCCCCAGGAACACGTTCTACCTTCACCTGAAGGAATGTGAATTCAGGTTCAACAACCGTCACGCTGATCTATACCAACTGTTGCTGAAAACCTTGAGAGAGAACCCGCTGTTCTAGGGAAGCTCCTTTGAGAAATACCGAATTATTCAGGATCGCCTTTTCGAGAGTGACTTTGACCGATTATTGAAGCAGTTGGGCCATGGCGAAGAAAAGAAGGAGGTGTAATACATGACTGCTATGAATCCCAAATTCACCATAACCAACCGGATGACTGCTGCTATTACGCAAATATAGCGGGCGCGTGGATTCCTGGAAGCTGCCAGATTGTCCAATGAGTGGGTGTGGGATATGGGAAATCAAGCCCTGATAAAAGAGGCACACCACACAACTCATATGAAGGTACCAGTTTAACACTGGATTAGGCCGAACGTCTGCGGTGGTCTTCCAGCCTGTCTTGCGCTCCCACTACACCAAACGAAACACATGCTGCGGGAACTGATGTGCGGCGACTTTCAGTTTGACGTTGGCATCAAGCGTAATATAAGCTGGCAATTACGTCTGGATATGACGCTCGATCTGTGATGCGTCGCCCATAGCTCTGAGGTTTCACCAGCGACGTGAAAAAGTCTCGCAGTGACCCCTAAGTACTTCTGGTGGAACTTCGGGTGTTCATCGTCACACCTTCCCTGTTGATAACTCGATCTGCCTCGGTGGAACGATGAATTACATTGGCGGGTTCCAGCAACGCCATAGCACCGGTATACGGCTCGTTTTCCGAATGGCAGCCATTTCCTTCCGATAGAGAAATCCATCAATTCGTTGAGAATCGGTTGTACGAAGACTCGACGAGGCTATTCCTGATTAGACTCGGAGCGATCACCTCATTGCAACTGAGCAGGACTGGATTGCGCCATTTTCCTCTCGTGGAGCATGCTCCGTTTTGAAATAAAGCACACTCAAAGCACTGCCGATACCGGCTCGACGGGTGATGAGCACGTTCTCCGATCTGAACCCACACAAATTATCGGCAAGTGTCGAGGGAGTAAACAGTGAAAAACAGCCAAAACAGGCGGAGATTCTCCTCCGTGGACGTCTTCACTTCCCATTCGGCGAAGAACCGACTATGACGGTAATTGGGAGGATCTTTTCGAAATCGTCGGCAGGCCAAAATGGTCACGGGCAAAACACCTTATCTTATTGCCTGGTCAGAAGTTCACTCACTGGTCGATGCGATTTTTCTTCTGGTGCGAAAACTCAGCACTCACAGGTCTAATTTTCCAAGGAGAGGAGAATGCTCTTTTGCGATGCACCGCCGATTCTTGCCCAAAATTTTCACGACTATTAGCTGAGTTAAAGGCGATTGAGTACGAAAAATTGAATTATCATCTTTCGCACCTTTTTGGACCTTTCTCTGACTATACCTCGACTTACGAGGATATCTCATTGAGATTCCTTAAAAAAATTTGCGCTCCAGGTCCTGAAATAACAGCCTTTTTAGAGGAGAATGTTTGGGATCATTATCTTTCGGACACTATCGGGTGGAACTAAAACAGTGGTCCTGTAAATACTGGACCGAGGTTCTACAGCCAGCGGTGTCCAAACGATGACAATCCAGAGATTTAATTCGCGGTTCAATTCTCAGCCTACTCAGTCAGCATCGCAAAGAAGCGATGGAGCCGTCCAATTTTCTCGTCATGAGTGAAAATTTGCTCTGCCCCTGAGGTGAGCCTATTTGAAGGAATTTCTACCCTCGGATATTCTTTATAGGAACTGCCATACGACGCCAAGGCAGGTGCCGTATCGACGTCGATGCGGGTGCCATATTGACCATATTTGTGGTGCCTAATTGACTTTTTCCGTGCCCAACTCTTCATTATTTTGAGAGCGCCCGGATTTGAGTACCAGTCGTCATGTCAGGATCGTTTGTTCACTGTACGTCAAGGAACCTAGGCCTTAGGCCGAAGTGCCCCTGACATGAACCTGGTTTCTGTCATTTCGATTATTTCATCTTGCTCGTTCTCACCGCTGACTTGATTTGCCTATTTATTATCCGCTTGAAGGGCTACCTTCGGAGCGAATTCTGGCGGGGTAAGGCAACCAAGCAAGTTGCAGGGGCGGGGGAAGGATCGATTTCACGGTCAGCGTTCATTCTCTCGTCCGTTTTCTTTTGGTGGACACACGACTCCTTCTTGATACTTACCGGAAAACCATCAGAATTGACGAACCAAGCCGAGCCAGAGAGCTCCCTCAAGCAAGGGTTGCAGTAAGATTAACCAGAAGTTAATAATAGTGTATTGGTGTCTAGCGGCTTGCAGAAAGATTAACTAATGGTTAACTTTGCTGCATGGAAAGCATAGAACAGAAAAAGACGGGACATCCCGACTGGGAGTCGCTGTACGAGATCGCGGCGAGTCAAAGCGGATATTTCACCAAGGCGCAGGCGGATCGAGCGGGCTACTCGGGGCCGCTCCTGGCGAAGTACATGCAAAAGCACCGGGTGACGAGAGTCGGTTGGGGCATCTACAGGCTCGTGCATTTCCCGCCGATGGAACACGAGGATCTGGTACAGCTGTGGCTCCGCTTCGACCAGCAGGCCGTGTTCAGTCACGAGACGGCACTCAGCCTTCATGGTCTTTCGGATGTGCTCCCTTCGGTGATACACGTGACGCTGCCGGAGTCCTGGCGAAAACGACGACTGACCATCAGGGGAAATCTCAAGCTTCATTATGAGGATCTTCCAAAGACAGTGGTCTCGTGGGTCGGATCGGTGAAGGCAACCAGTCCCGCAAGGACGATTGAAGACTGTGCAGATGCAAACCTTTCCCCGGAGCTTGTGAATCAGGCGATAGAGCAAGGACTGGATCGCGGTCTGTTCAGACGACATGATGTGGTGAAAGCCCTTCGCTATGTGAGTTCTTTCGGTCTGGGAGAGAAGGTATGACGAATCGTTACGCCACGCCCGAAGCGTTCAAGATGGGTCTGGAGCAGCGCCTCAGAAACGAAGCTTCAGCACAGGGGTCGACAATCGACCGTGAAAGACAACTGCTTGTATTTGACCGCTTTCTAGCGAGGCTGTTCACACTCTACCCGGGAAGCATGGTTTTGAAGGGAGGGCTGGTTGTCGAATTGAGATTGACACAAGCCAGAACCACCAAGGACATTGACCTTAACGCGAAGGGCGACCCGAAGGCGATTCTTGAAAGGCTCCAGAACGCAGGGCGTCTTGATCTGGATGATTTCCTGCGGTACGAGGTGTCCGTAGACACGAAGCATCCGGATATCGAGGGTGAAGGCATGATCTACCAGGGGCATCGTTTCCAGGCGAGGGCGATGCTGGCAGGCAAGGTGTACGGTAATCAATTCGGGATCGATGTGGCCTTTGGCGATCCGATGTTCGGCGCGGCAGAACAAATTCAGGGAAGCAATTTTCTCAGTTTCGCTGGCATAGCACCTGTTGAGTATGCGGTGTACCCGTTGGAGACTCATATCGCGGAGAAACTGCATGCCTACACCATGCCGCGAGATCGTGTCAATTCACGGGTGAAGGATCTGCCGGATATGGCCCTGCTCGCTTCGGTGCGGGCGATCCGCGCAAGTGATCTACGATCAGCCATCGAACGAACATTCTCACATCGGAAGACTCACGGCATTCCTCTCGCGATTCCTGATCCACCTACCATCTGGAAACCTGTCTATCAGGAGATGCAGGAAAGCGATGGACTTCCCTGGAAAGATATCGATGAGTTGGTGAAAGCGGTCAGAGCGTTTATCGAGCCCGTGCTTATGAAAGAGCAAGGGATGTGGAATTCCGAATCGTGGCACTGGAAGAGTGAAACTGATTAATGGTGGCTATTCTTTTCCACCAGTAGTCAAGGATTGCTTGACAACTGATTGCACCACTCATAAGCCATCATGCGGCGAATAGGGAGTGGTCTTCCAGCCTGATTTGCGATCCCATTGCACCAGACGAAACACTTACCGCGGGAACGGAGGTGCGGCGACCTCCAATTTAACGTAGATGTCAAGCGTAATATAAGCAGGCAATTACGTCTGGATATGACGCTCGATCTATGATACGGCTCCTGTAGTTCGCTGATTCGAGTGGGTAATTGAGTAAATCTCGCATGCGCCTGACGGTATCACCTGGTATCCCACTTACTCATCATCGCCGCACTCACTTTGACAATTATCACTTCAAAGCGAGACAATTACTCGTGCTGAAAGATTTCTGCAACGACTTCGCTCAATGCATCCTATCGCGCTATGGTGTGGATACACTACGGTAATGTGATGGTGCGTTAGAAGATTTGCGAGAAGTCTGGTCTGATAGCGGCTTAAAATCGACCGCATCAAGACCCAGCATCGGAACCCCTCATTAAACCCAGTTCGCTCGTAACAAGGCAACAGAGCGCGACATGAATAATTCATTCCCCTCGTGAGGAGCATGCTCTATTCGTCAAGAAACTACTTTCAAAACACCCTCATCGTACTGAAGGTGCAGCCAAATTTGATGCTCCGAAGTCCATATCCAGACTTGGGACCATTTCGGCATTTTAAAAGAGATTAACCGTGAAAAACAGCCAAAACAGGAGGAGAATCTCCTCCGTAGACGTCTTTGCTTCCTTTTCTGTGAAGATCTGTCTATGACGGTCGTTGGGAAAGTCTGATCAAATTCTGCGGCATCATCCATTGCGGCAAAAGCGTCTCGTAGAAAGCAACGTATATTATGACTTAGTCAGGAGTTATCTCTCTTGTCGTTGTGATTTTTCATCTTGTCCACAAATTTGATACTCTCAGGTCTAATTTTCCAAAGAGCGGAGAATGCTCTTTTGCGATGTACCGCAAATTCTTGCCCAAGCTATTCCATGACTATTAGCTATTATAAAGGTGATTGAGTACGAAAATTGAATTGTCGTCTTTCACTCCTTCTTGGTCCTTTCTCGGACTATACCTCGACTTACGAGGATATCCCATTGAGATTCCTTAAATTAATTTGCGCTCCAGGTCTTGAAAAAACAGCTTTTTAGAGGAGAATGTTTGGGATCGGAATCTTTCGGACACTAAAAGGTGGAACGAAAACAGTAGTCCTGTAAAAACTGGACCGAGGTTCTACAGCCAGCGGAGTCCAAGTGATGTTGAACCAGCACATTCATGCTCCGAACCGATTTTCACACGCACTCATTCAACACCCCAAAAAAGCGATGGAGCCGTCCAATTTTCTCGTCTTGAGTGAAATACTACTTTGCACACCAGATGAGCTTATTTGGAGGAATTTCTACCCTCGGCTGTTCTTTGTGGGAAGTGCCAAAACGACGCCTAGGCAGGTGCCGTATCGACGTCGATGCGGGTGCCATATTGACCCTATTTGTGGTGCGGAATTGACTTTTTCCTTGCCCAACTCTTCGGTATTTGGTTACCTTCCTACGGAAACAAGGTGAGGGAATAATGGAGTATCTCCGACGAAGTATCGAACCCGTGGTAAGAGATGCAGTTGCACATTTTCCTGCTGTGGTGTTAACCGGGCCGCGTCAATCAGGCAAGACAACGCTACTGAAGAAGCTCTTCGGGAATACTTATCGGTATGTGTCCTTAGACGAACCTGACACACGCCAGGCTGCAATTGACGATCCGCGTGCCTTTCTGCAGCTTAATCAACCGCCGTTGATTCTGGACGAAGCACAATATGCACCGGACCTTTTTCATTATTTGCGTGCACTCATCGATGAAAACCGTGAGAATCGCGGTCAGTACATCCTTACCGGATCGCAGAACTTCCAGTTCCTGGAAAAGATAGGGGAGAGTTTGGCAGGAAGAGCCGCCATCCTGAACCTGCTGCCCTTTTCAACGCACGAGCTGTTGAATAGAGTTGACCGTAAACCCTTCTGGGAACGAGAAGCTCCCCAAGACTCTGAACAATCGTTTGATAGCTGGGACTATATCCTGAAAGGCTCTTACCCGGAAGTGGCCACTGGGCAACAATCCAGCTGGGAATTGTGGCACGAGAGCTACCTGCAAACCTATATCGAGCGCGATGTGCGATCCTTGAAGGGCATACGGGATCTCGCAAAATTCCAGGATTTTGTCCGAGCCCTTGCAGTACGAAGCGGAACCATCTTGAACTATACAGAGATTGCAAACACACTGGATATCGGTGTGACCACTGTCAGAGAATGGATTAGTGTACTACAAGCAGCCTATCAGATCGTCATCCTCCAGCCCTGGTTTACGAACATCAATAAGCAGCTCAGGAAATCACCGAAGATCTACCTGGCTGATACAGGCCAGATGTGTTCATTGTTGAATCTTCGTACAGTCGATGAGCTTCGCAGATCAGAGTATGTAGGGCAGGTCTTTGAGACCGCAGTTGTCAATGAAATCAGAAAAACCATCGTACATCAAGGCCGAAGGCCACAACTCAACTTCTGGCGGACAAAAGCTGGCACCGAGGTTGATCTGCTTATTCATCAAGGAGATACCATTGTGCCAGTAGAAATCAAATCGACTTCGACGCCGAAGTCGGATCTCACATCAAGCTTGAATCAGTTCAGGACTGACTTCCAAAAGCAGGTGAAACAGAGTTATCTGGTTTACGCCGGCGACAAAGCACTTCCGATGAAGCAGCAGATTCTGGCTGTTCCATTCTCGATGCTCTGATGTCTCCGGCAATAAATCACTATGCATCCCGGTGTTACTGCACGTTCCACCAGTATGTCGATCATCGAGCGAAGGAAGTCCTCCGAAAGGTATCCTGCCGCATGATCTATAAGATGGAGGCGAGCACACGGGCAGCCGTGTCGCTTTGAGCGGGTATTACACCGCTTCGCGGCTTTGAGGTGCTTGGGTTGCGACTAATGATCCGTTTCCCTATTTGCAGGGGCGGGGATTTCGCGGTCAGTGCTCATTATTTCGTCCGTTTTCTTCTGGGGGATTCACGACTCCTTTCTTGATACTTACCGGAAAACCATCAGAATTGACGAACCAAGCCGAGCCAGATACCTCCCTCAAGCAAGGATTGCAGCAAGATTAACCATGGGTTAATAATAGTTCTCTTACAAATATCGGCTTGCAGAAAGATTAACCACTGGTTAACTTTGCTGCATGGAAAGCGTGAAACAGAAAAAGACAAGACATCCTGACTGGGAGTCGCTGTACGAGATCGCGGCAAGTCAGAGCGGATACTTCACCAAGGTGCAGGCGGATCGAGCTGGCTACTCGGGACCGCTCCTGGCGAAGTACATGCAGAAGAATCGGGTTGTGCGAGTTGGCTGGGGCATCTACAGGCTCGTGCATTTCCCGCCGATGGAACATGAGGATCTGGTACTGCTGTGGCTCCGCTTCGACCAGCAGGCAGTGTTCAGTCACGAGACGGCACTCAGCCTTCATGGTCTTTCAGATGTGCTCCCTTCAGTGAATCACGTGACGCTACCGGAATCCTGGCGAAAACGACGACTGACCATCAGGGGAAATCTCAAGCTTCATTACGAGGATCTTCCAAAGACAGCGGTCTCGTGGGTCGGATCGGTGAAGGCAACCAGTCCCGCAAGGACGATTGAGGACTGTGCAGATGCAAACCTTTCCCCGGAGCTTGTGAATCAGGCGATAGAGCAAGGACTGGATCACGGTCTGTTCCGACGACATGATGTGGTGAATGCACTTCGCTATGTGAGTTCATTCGGTCTGGGAGAGAAAGCATGACGGATAGGTATGCCACGCCCGAAGCGTTCAAGATGGGTCTGGAGCAGCGTTCAGGAACGAAGCCTCAGTACAGGAATCGATAATCGGTCGTGAAAGACAATTGCTTGTATTTGACCGCTTCCTGGCGAGGCTGTTCACACTCTACCCGGGAAGCATGGTTCTGAAAGGTGGGCTGGTTGTCGAATTGAGATTGGCACGAGTCGGGACTACCAAGGACATCGACCTAAACGCAAAAGGCACCCCGGAGGCGATTCTTGAAAGGCTCCAGGACGCTGGACGTCTCGATCTGGATGATTTCCTGCGGTACGAGGTTTCGGTAGACACGAAACATCCGGAAATCGAGTGTGAAGGTATGGTCTATCAGGGACATCGTTTTCAGGCGAGGGCAATGCTGGCAGGCAAGGTGTATGGTAATCCCTTCGGGATCGATGTGGCTTTTGGTGATCCGATGTTCGGCGCGGCGGAACAGATTCAGGGAAGCGATTTTCTCGGTTTCGCTGGCATAGAACCTGTTGAGTATACAGTGTATCCGTTGGAGACTCATATCGCGGAGCAACTGCATGCCTACACCATGCCGCGAGATCGCATCAATTCACGGGTGAAGGATCTGCCGGATATGGCTCTGCTGGGATCGGTGCGTGCGATCCGTGCGAGCTATCTGCGATCAGCCATCGAAGGAACGTTCTCCCATCGGAATACACACGACATTCCTCTCGCGATTCCCGATCCACCCGCTATTTGGAAACCTGTCTATCAGGAGATGCAGGAAAGCGATGGACTTCCGTGGAATGACATAGATGATCTGGTGGAAGCGGTCAGAGCGTTTATCGAGCCTGTGCTTATGAAAGAGCAAGGAATGTGGAATCCCGAATCGTGGCGGTGGGAGAGTGAAGCCGATTGAGGCAGCTACGCTTTCCCAAAGGTGCAGCCAAATTTGATGCTCCGAAGTCCACATCCAGACGTGGTTCCATTTTCGGTATTTTTAGTGGGATTAACCGCGAAAAACCACGGAGAAAAGCAGAGAACAACCTTCATAGATGTCCTACCTTCCCTTTCGGGAAAGACAGACTATAACGCTCGTTGGAAAGGTCAGGCTGAGATCATCGTTGCAAATCGCAATCTCAATAGCATCACCGAAAAAGAGCACTATCTCTTTTCTATGACGGCAGTTCATCGCCTGGTCGTTGTGATTTTTGTCCTCGTCCGTAAATTCAATATTCACAAGTCTAATTTTCCAAGGAGCGGAGAATGCTCTTTTGCGATGTACCGCCGATTCTTGCCCAAGATATTACATGACTATTAGCCGAGTTAAAAGCGATTGAGTACGAAATTTGAATTGTCGTCTTTCACACCACCAGGCGTACCATGCAAACCACCGGTCCAGTTGAAAACACTGGATCAGCGGTTTGGTGTATGGCTGCTGAATGTGGATTGCAAGTGTTGGTGGAATGGGAGGTTAAGACTTGGGATAGCGGATTCATTGTGAGTTGCTCAGTCTCGATCCCACTTTTCCATACCGCCTTCGAGTACTCTCATCTGCCACAACTTTTTCTCCCTTTTGCCCTTATTCTCTGTTTTCTTTCCTCAAGAATCGGACAGGGTCCAGCGCCGTAACCTTATTCTCCCGAATGCTATAATTATCGATCATTGGGATGCGATATTTTAGTCTGCCTTCGGATACATGACCTGCCGCCGAAAAAGTATAGTACGTCGGTTGTTTGCGTCCGATATTCAGAAGAAGGAAGTATCGGCCTATGCAGAAGCGGTACACGGATACGCAGACCCTCCGGATTCTGGCGGAAGCGAAGGCGGGGCAGTCGATTGCGCCTGTGGCGCGTGCGCATGGGGTGAGCGAGCGGTCGATCTTCCGCGGAGGGCAACCAGTACGATGGTCTTGACCGTTCGAGTCTGACGCGTCTGAAGGCGTGGAGTCTGAGAATCAGCGTGTGCGTAAGATCGTGACGACCCAGGCGGTGGAGATCGACACGCGAAGGACTTGACGTCAAAGAACTACTGACCCCTTCCACAAAGCGCCGTGGTGTGGTGCATCTTGTGGAAGGGCATGGAGTTAGCCAGCGTGGTGCGTGCGATATGGTGGGAATCAGCAGGTCGGGCGCACGGTATGAGTCTCGGCTTCGACCGGAAGAGACGGTGCTGCGATCGAGGATGCGTGAACTGACCCAACAGCGCGCACGAGCAGGCTACCGGATGATCGCCGAATACCTGCGTCGGGACGGTTTAGAAGTCGGCGTCAACCGCGTCCACCGGTTGTAGAAGCTGGAAGGATTGCCAGTGCCGAAGCGGGCGAAGAAACGCTGCCACGGACTGGTGACGTTCCCCACACGCCGCTGTACCCGGGGCATGTCCGGAGCTATGATTTTGTTCAGGAACCGACGTGGCCGACCGGTTTCCAATCGAGGTATCGGCCTTAACTCTGGTGTTCGCCATGCTGTAAGAAGATCGACTGAGTTGGCGGGGGTTGCGCATTGACGATGATCTACTGGCAAGGATCAAGGAAGTGGAATCAATCGCGATGTGAAAAGACGCTTTCACCATCGACTCCGTTGAATAGTACTTAGAAGCTGCGTAGCTTCCATCAACCCGAGGGTAGATCACAATTTCCATTGAACTTTGGGACGCGGCCATGGTGGACTTCCAACTGAAGCAGGCCAGGCTCTATAGGAATTAGGACATGACATGAGTAACAAACCCGCGATTCAGAACACTTGGATGAGTAGATCCTTCAGGAACTATCTTCTGATTCTAATACTGACAGGCCTGTTTCCAACATTAGCTTCATCCCATCCACTTTTTGTCGAGCGTTACAATTCAGATTCATTCGACACCGAATACTTGTGGCTTCGTTCCGATTCATTGTTTGCCCCTTCCGGGTTTTTCCCTGTGACGACATCCTATGCTTCAGACTATATCAATAGTTCCAGGAATCAGATAAAAGGCAACTATGCAAGATATTTGATTCAAAAATATTCTCTATCATTCGGTCATACTCCGCTAAATTATCAAACACAATCTCGTCGTTTTACTGGCTGGTTGTTTGGCGACATTTTAAACATGCGATCTTTCTCGCGTAATCTTTTCCGAGAAGGCGATCATCTTTTCACGATGCATGATTCGACTGGCGTTATAGAATTTGGCCTGGATTTCATCCAGCGGATTGACACCATTCAGGACCCCCGATTTAAAGATCGGGCATTTATTGCTTATTCTTGGGGTGTTGAATCATGGATGAACTATGGTCCTCATTGGGGCGCCTATGTGCGCTTCATGGACACAACTGAACGAGGTGCGGGGAACCATAGAACAGTCTATGGCCCCTACTCGGGTTACATCGCTGGAAGTGGAACGTCCATTTCTTACGATGAGACGGAAGCCTATTTAGGGTATCAGTCTAAAAACATCGCAGTTCGAATCGGGAGAGGGAAACACTCATGGGGACCAAGCTACTGGAATCACTTGCTGCTTGGGTATTTGTACGCTCCGTACCCCTATATCGAGTTACAGGTAAATCTAGGCGACCATATTCGATTTATCTCATTCCATGGCGATCTCAACCCAGGAAGATCACTTCGCGATACGGTTTATACGACCCCAGAGGGAAATATACGTCGTGTTTTTCGAGACAAGTACATTGGTGCCCATCGATTGGAATTCACTCCGACGGACTGGATTTCCATCGGGCTAAATGAAGCTGTCATTTATGGTGAAAGACCTGCTCAAATTGGTTACCTCATTCCTTTTAATCTATATTGGTCCGAGGGGCATCAGCAGAATTAGGATGACAATATAATCTGGGATGCAGACATACGTATCAAACCAATGCGCAATGTTCTTTTTTACGTGGAATTTCTGTTGGATGAAGCTAACCTCTCTGCTTTAGGTACATCCGAGTTCGGAAATAGAACGGGATATACAATCGGTGGACGTTTCATTGGCCTACCGCGCCAGGACATACGCATCGAGTACACCAAACTACGGCCCTTTGTTTACACTCATTGGTATCAAATTAATCGTCCTACGACTTGGGATACTCCCCTTGCCACCGAACTGCCTCCCAACAGCGACGAGTGGAATTTTTCTTGGATCTATCATCCTATAAATAGAATAGACATTGAGATATTCGGCACAAAACGTAGACATGGCGCGACGCCTCAAGGTTCTGCGCCTGTTGGTGGTTCTGTGACTGAAACGCGACTTGGCAATGAGGGGATCTACCCCTTTCTTGCTGGTGTTCGCGAGGACAGCGAAGAATTGGGATTAGGAGTTCAGTGGCAGTCCTTAGAGAGGTTAAATATTGGCTTGAAAATGGCTACTGGTCGGAACGAAACTAAAACATATAATCGGTTCTTATTTCGCCTCGACTATAACTTCTGGGCATTCTAATGCCGATTCAGATCAGATTCACTCGTTGATCGCGGTGATCTGAAGGTCCCTTGAGTTTGTGCGATTTCGGTATCTCAGAAAGGCTTGTAGGGCTTTGCCTTGTGCTAAATGGTTGGTCAAGTAGCGTCCGCGCAAGGCGAACTATTTTCAGCGGCGGTGAAGTAAGTTTCGATCCAATTCAGCCAGGATGCGTAGGTCGTTCTGAATACCAGCGTCACACAGTTCTCCCTGGTCCAACGCCGAATCTCGAACTTCTTGTGCGAGCCTCGATTATTGTGGATGAGGTAGAGCCGCACGTTCGCCGGGTACCGCTCACGTTCTCCTTGAAGATCGCGAGCACCTGCGACCAGTACTTATTCGATCGCTGCCACCTCCAGAAAAGTTCATTGCAGTGGATGTCGAAGGCCGCCACCAGATAGCGCGTACCCTGCGTCAGGGTGTAGGTTGTCTGCAACTGGACCGGTGTCAGGCCGATAGCAGCAGTCAACAGAAACAATGCAGGGCGACGACAGCCGGATCACGGCCTCGGTCACGAATCCACTTGAACGAAATACCTGCATCAACTATCAAAGAGCGAAGCTTTACTGGGGTAGGCATGAGGAACTCCCTGTTGACCTACCCCTTAGACACTCAAGTCCGGAAAAAGACTCAACACTCCAACTGGATTGGAGTCGGTCATAACATATCATCTGGCACTCATTTTCAGGTGCATGTCACAATTCCTGAGCTTCTTCCGCCATGTATAGAAAGTCTGCTCGCTCACTCAATTCATACGGCACATAGTGCGGCAAGCGGGAGAATGTGTTTTAATGCTGAGCGAGTAAAATTCTCACTATTCTTTCGGCAGCTTGCCCATCCCATAGTTCAGGGATGCGTCCTTTCTTCCAGGATCCGGAAAGCACCCGCTGCAACGCTTCTGTAATGCTCTCCGTCCTGGCCGCAACCAGCTCATTGGTGCCGATCTCGACCGTGATCGGACGTTCGGTGTGAGGACGGATTGTCAGGCAGGGAACACCGAGATAGGTGCATTCATCCTGAATCCCTCCGGAATCGGTGATCGTCGCTACCGCACCCTGCTCAATGGAAAGAAAGGTCAGATAGTCGAGCGGTTCGGTGAGGATGATCCGGTCACTATTTGCCATACTGTTCCACAAATCCCACTGACGCAGTCGGCTTCGTGTACGAGGGTGCACCGGGAAGACGACCGGGATTGAGCGGCTCACCTCTACCAGGCTGCCGACAAGACCGCGCAGTGCGCTCTCGTTATCGACATTAAACGGATAGTGAATCGTACTCAGGACATACCCATTCTCATCCAGATTAAAGTGCTCCCAGGCCTTTCCCGCTTTTGCTTGCGGCAGCAGGGCAATAAGTGTATCAATCATCACATTCCCAACATGATGAATACGCTCCTCAGGGACTCCTTCTTCGACGAGGTTCCGGATCGCAGAGGGTTCGGTGACGAACAGCAGCTCGCTTGCGTCATCCGCAATCCTTCTATTCGCTTCATCCGGCTGATCGAATGCATGGACACGTAATCCTGCTTCGATGTGCGCGGTTCTGATCCCGGTTTTCCCGGCGAGAATCGCTGCAGCGGTGGTGGAGTTGTCATCCCCGTAGATCAGTAGCCAATCGGGTTTCAGACGAACGAGTTCCGGTTCAAGGACCTCCATAATCTGACTCATTTGTGTTCCATGCCGGGCTGTCCCCACATCCAAAGTCACTTCCGGGGCTGGCATGTTCAGAACACGAATAAAGGACCCGGCCATCTCATCATCATAATGCTGACCCGTGTGAATGATAGAGTGCTGACCATTCCCCGCAGCCTGAAAAGCGTGAGCAACGGGTGCGATCTTCACAAAATTGGGTCGTACACCAGAGATTGAAATGAAGTGCATCTAAGGTTGTCCTGTATGAGCAGTTGGTTACCCGGCTGAATCTTCTTTGATTTTAACACAATAACCGCGCTGCAGGCTTCTCCATCTTTAAGGGATTTCTTTTGAACCGCAGGAAAAGCGTCTCAAACGGGATTGTTACTCAAATACCCCGCATACTCTGGAATAGCGTACGCCACAGCAGGGTCAGGTCGAGCATCAACGATCGGTTCTGGATGTAGAAGAGGTCATAATCCAGGTTCTTGTGGATCGGAATGGATCGATCTGCGGATAATTGCCACAAACCAGTGATTCCCGGCTTGACTGCAAGCCTAAGACGTTCCATATCATTGTACTGGTCCACCACGAAAGGCATTTCAGGCCGTGGGCCGACCAGACTCATGTCGCCACGCAGCACATTCAGCAGCTGCGGGATTTCATCCAGGCTGAGTTTCCGAAGGATTCTGCCGAAAGGAGTGATCCGGCTGTCTGTGGATGACTGCGGTGTCAAGCTGTAGGGATCTGAGTCCGAGTACATCGTACGCAACTTGTACATGGTAAAGGGCTTCCCGTTCAGACCGATGCGTGTCTGACGGAACAGGACCGGCCCTGTTGAGGTACGCCGGATAATCACTGCGATGATCAGTAGAATCGGTGAGCCGACAAGCAAACCCAGCCCTGAGACGATAATGTCAAGCGTCCGCTTGAATGCCTCATACAGAGGCTGCGGACGGACCTTTTTCTTTCGTAGCACCGGGATAAAGTCGAGCATCTCGACTTCGAGCGTCTGGGGCGGAAACTCACCAATAGAGGGAACAAGCGAGACCTCAATACCGCGTGCCTTCGCTGTATCGAACAGTTCCTGAAGTCGGTCTCGGCCAATATTCGGGTCGTTGATCCAGATTTCCTTCACTTCCCGATGCGAGGTCAATTCATTCAGGTTCTCATAGGTCCCCAGAATCTTGGCTGATCCTCGCACCTCAAGACTGTCAGTCGTGATGAACTGACCGACACGGTCATGACTGCTTTCAAGGAACCCGACCAACTTGTACTGCTTGCGATTATCCTGCACGATTCGACGCAGCAGGCTCTGTCCGGCTGTACCGTTCCCGAGGATCAACAGCTCCTTGGGGGCCGAATTCTGATCGAAGGATGGCAGTTGGCGGGTTGCGAGAATTGCCCGGACCGTGGGTGTGAAAAGTACCGAGAGCAAGCCGGACAACAAGACAATCCCAACGCCCATATCCTTGAATAGAGGCAAATTACAGATGATAATCAGGGTAATCGTCGTGAAAAAGATGCCACGCAGCAATCTGCGTGACCCATCGATGTTGATGAGGCTGTCTTTATGATGGTAGACGCCTTCCCAGAGGAAGATGAAATGCTGGACAGCGATGGCGTAGACGAGGAATTGACCCGCTTTAACTGGGTCCGGGATACCGAAAAAGCCTGGAAGCGCATCACTGATGCCCGAAACAACCAGGGCAACGATGCTGTAGGCGAGAGCGAGGGATAACGCATCCGCAAACCAGGGAAGCCACCTTTTCGAAATCCGCCTGATCATACCCGAGATAGTCCCCTGTTAAATGACTTGATTCTTAAACGTACCATCGGATGGAGACGAACAGTTTGAACTATCTGCGACCCTGCCTTGAAAGATGCCTTGTCAACAGAAGTTCGAGGTGTGCTTCAGGTCACATCCGGGAGAATTCTCAAAAAAGCCAAAAAGCTGCTTCCGCCTACTGTATTACAGGTTGTACCTGCTAACAATCACCCTCAAGCCGGCAATTCTACTCGATGTATCCGAGGGAGACAGACACCCCCGCTTATGACCTTGTGCGCGAACATTCTTCGCCACGCAGGCCTGTGAGTGTAAATCAGAAGTATTCCGTGTGGTTCGACCCTTTTGTGGCTGGGGAGGACGCAGAATGAGAATGTAAGTCATGCGAATAACAGGAAACAAGAGAATTCGACCTTGTATCCATTCTGATTGACCAGCAATCCAACCGCCGGCGAGTGGTCCCCTTAAGTACCTGAGACTCAAACCAATCCGCAAGTACGTTGCGAACTGGTCGGAGCATGTGCTGGCAGATCAACAGTACATTCCTGGTCGGTTATTCACAGCGCTGCTATCTCAGTCGGCGTTCTCGGTACTCTTTGTGGTCTTCCGGCTACAGTCCAGATCTCAAGAGTTCCTCAAGCTGATCCAGTGTCGAACGCATGCCCTCCGCTGCGCCGACCTCGGGGACGTTATTGACTCTTTCTTCACACGTGTGGAGGACCGCACGCATACCAAGGATCGTCTTGCCATTCTCCCGGGTGATCGCACTTCTGTACGGAACTTGTCTGGTTTTGCTGCGCACCGTGTTTCGCAAATTTCAGGAAGAATGATCCAGCTGGTCCTCCAGCAAACCGGAGAGGTGAGCGGTGTTATGTGCCTGATTTTTTGTGATTTTGAATGCGACTTATACTGGCAACTACAAATTGCCACACTACGCTTCACTTCGTTCACAATCACGGGTAGCCAGCATTGGTTAATGAGATAGCTGTGATTCCCATGTGCATGCTCCGGGTATGTTCATGGTCAACACTGACCGCCTCGCTCGTTTTCGAATCAGTGAGAACGCGCGGCATATATAGAGATGGAGCGAAAACTCGTATCCTGGAGAGGACGGTAAAACGCGCTACTGCAAGGCTTCTACAAACCGGGCGAGGCAGCCAGCCCGGCAGTGACTTACACCGTCAGAGGGATCTGCATAAACTCTGAGCTGAAGGAGAAGATGATCTTCGGATTATCCTCGATGGCTCGCTGCAGATTCCAGTTGGATTCCGCAAAGAAGACGAGATTGCCATCCTTGTCCTGAGCTAACCGATCCGATTTGTACTTGCAGAATGCCTCGAGTTCCCTGGAATCTTTAGCAGTGATCCATGCGGCTTTGTAGAAGGGCAGAGGTTCGAAACGGCAGAGTGCGCCGTATTCGTGCTCCAGCCGATACTGGATGACGTCGAATTGCAGCGCGCCAACTGTCCCGATGATCCTGCGATTGCCGTATTCCTGGATGAAGAGCTGGGCGACCCCCTCATCGGAGAGTTGACGTATCCCGGATTCCAACTGTTTGGATTTCATCGGATCGATGTTCACCACCTGCCGGAAGATTTCGGGCGAGAAGCTTGGAATGCCCTTGAACATGATCGCTTCGCCCTCGGTCAGGGTGTCGCCGATTTTGAAGTTTCCCGTATCGTACAGCCCAATGACATCGCCGGGATATGCCTCCTCGATGAGGGTCTTCTCCTGGGCCATAAAACTTGCGGGTGTGCGAAAACGCAGGCTTTTCCCCTGCCGCACGTGGTGATAGAACTTGTTCCTGTCGAACCTGCCGGAGCAGACACGCAGGAATGCGATGCGGTCTCTGTGCCGTGGATCGAGGTTCGCGTGGATTTTGAAGACAAACCCGCTGAATCCCTCTTCATAGGGTGAGACAACTCGTTGGTCGGCGTAACGTTGGCGCGGACTCGGGGCGATTGCGACAAAGGTGTCGAGCAGTTCACGCACGCCGAAATTGTTCAGGGCGCTGCCGAAAAAAACCGGAGCGAGGCTTCCTTCGAGATAACGTTCGGTGTCGAATGTCGTGTACACACCCTCCAGCAGTTCAACATCCTTCCTCAGCCGAATCGCCTGCCCACCAAGATGGTTGTCCAGGAGGGGGTCGGAGAGATCGCGCACGGAGATGCCATCCTCGGCAACGGTCTGCCTCATCGGCCGGAACAGGTGCAGGCTGTTCTCGTGCAGGTTGTAAACACCCTTGAAGGTCGCGCCCATTCCGATCGGCCAGCTCATGGGGCGAACATCGATCTGGAGAGTCTGCTCGATCTCGTCCAGCAGTTCGATCGGGTCACGTCCCTCGCGATCCAGCTTGTTGACGAATACGAGCACCGGGGTCTGACGCATCCTGCAGACTTCCATCAATTTGATGGTCTGGGATTCTACGCCCTTCGCGCTGTCGATCACGACAATCACACTGTCCACGGCGGTCAGAGTCCGGAAAGTGTCCTCGGCAAAATCCTTGTGACCCGGGGTATCCAGGAGGTTGATCCGCAAAGCCTTGTAATCGAATCCCATCACCGATGTCGCAACTGAAATCCCCCTCTGCCGTTCGATTTCCATGAAGTCCGAGGTCGCGGTCTTCCTGATTTTGTTGGATTTGACCGCACCGGCCACATGGATCGCCCCACCGAACAGCAGCAACTTTTCGGTCAAGGTGGTCTTGCCCGCATCAGGGTGGCTGATGATGGCGAAGGTGCGTCGCCTCTCGATCTCTTTTACCAGGCTCACTGCGACCTCTGCAGGTAACGATCACTCAATTTCGACGATCAGAAAAATTCGAGCAGATTCATCTTCCCGACACGATCATACACCCGCCAGATCTGTCGATCGATGTATCCCGGTGAACTCCGTCTTGCGGAAAACAGGGTGGAATATCACTGAATCCAGCCTACCCTGCAAGATGAAACTTCATGGATTGGAGCAGCGTAACTGCGAAGCGATTGGGCGTGTGACACAAGGCGTGTGGTGACAGGTTTGAGTGTCTCTCGAAAGAATTCTCCCATGACTGATTCATGAACGCTCGGACGAATAGTCGCGGAGGTCTGGCTGTCAAATTCGCCGAGAGGCAAGCGTAGCGAAGTCGCTCGGCGCGGCTTGACAGCTGAGGTCGAATACCTTGTAACAGCACTTGTTTTGCGAAAGAAATGTTCATTCAAGAGAAGCGAGTCCGTTCAGCAAGTGAACTCAGTCAACCTGCCATTTCTTTCGCAAAACAAGTCTCCCATGCGAAGTATTGCTGTATCGTTGTCAAGTTGCACCAGGAAACGTCACTTCGTTCCGCCTCCTGGTGAACTTGACAACTCGCTTCAGTAGGAACTGTCAATCGTCCCCCTGGTAGTGGCTGAGCTGAAATGACGTGGGCTTCTCTGCAGGGACATTTCTGTCAAGAACGGTTATATTCCTGTGCTGTTGCCCTCCCTCGAAATTGATCCCCTCATCCTGGCTGACTACATTGCGTCACACAACTGATGCTGCATAAGGGAGGCAAGGGATGAAAAAGCGTATCTGGTCCGGGACTCTGCTGTCGCTCATCTTGTTCAGTGCGGCACTCGCGAGCGAGCGGACTCATACCATCGTTCCAGAGGATTATTTCAGTCAGATATTCCTCCGCGAGGTGGTCGCATCTCCGGATGGACAAAAGAGTGCATTTGTTGATCTTCGCTGGGACAAGGAGCAGGATGGCCGTTTCAGCGACATCTGGGTGCTCGATCACAAGAGCCGCGCCACCCAGCGTCTGACATTCGGACCGAAGAACGAGGTACAACCTCGCTGGACGCCGGACGGGAAACAACTTTATTTCATCGGTCACTACAAGCATGGTGACAGCAGTGGACCGCCCGAGGACGGCAGTGCCCAGGTCTGGCGAATCGATGCTGACGGTAAAAACCTGATGGCGATAACACGGATACCCGATGGCATCGGTGGGTTCGAGCTGAGTTCGGACGGGTCTTCCCTCTACTTCACCGTGGCGCGCGAAGAGATGAGCGATGAGTTTCGCGACCTGCGCAAGCGGTACAAAGGCGACCTGGAGTACGGCCACGGGATGTATGAAGTGACTGAACTCTGGAAGCTGGACTTGACATCCTGGCGGAGTGAGATGGTCGCCGATCCTGGCCGAACCATCCTCGAATTTGCGGTCTCGAGCGATCAACGATACATCGCCATGATCACCACACCGGATGAGCATCTGATTTCGGCCGAGGGGTGGTCGGTCGTACAACTCCTTGACCAACGTACGGGAACTCTTTCGACTCTCCCGGACAGACACTGGCGTGCGGAAGCGCCATCACCCTACGGCTGGCTCGAAAACATCACCTGGTCTGCCCGTGGGCACAAGCTGGCCTGGTCGATCGATTTCGACGGGTACCCGATGCAACTCTTCGCGTCCGATTTCGCCAACGGTATCGACGGAGCAGAGATCCGTGAGCTGAAACGAGCGGATGGTGTTTCAGCGATGGGCAACCTCCGTTGGCTGCCCGATGGTAGCGCGTTGGCGTACCGCGGCGACCACATGGCCCGGACCCGAGTCTATTCGACAAACTTTACCACCAATGCAGCGTCTACCTTGACACCGGGTGATGTGGTTGTGGACGCCTTTGATTTGGCTGGCAAGAGCGGCGATCCGATCACAATCCAGAGTGAGTTGACCTACTACCACGACCTCGCTTTGTGGAAAAAAGGCAAAGGTGAAAGGCTTACACGACTCAATCCGCAGGTGGACAGCTGGAAACTGCCGCAGATCTCGATCTTCCGCTGGACCGGTGAGAACGGTGACCCTGTCGAAGGCATCCTCGAATTGCCGTCCGATTATGATGGCAGCGGCAATCTGCCCCTCCTGGTAAACCTGCATGGCGGGCCATCGGACGCCGAACGCTATTGCTTCCTTTTCTGGATCTACGGGCGTGCGACTTTCGCGGCAAAGGGGTATGCGATGCTCGCACCCAACTACCGGGGCTCCACCGGTTACGGCGACAAGTTCATGGTCGACCTGGTGGGAAACGAGAACGATTACGATGTCAAGGACATCCTGGCGGGTGTCGACGCCTTGATCGAGCAGGGGATTGTCGATCCGGAACGAATGGCGGTTTCCGGCTGGAGCAATGGCGGCTTCCTGACAAATGCGTTGATCGCTACAGACCGTTTCAAGGCCGCCAGCAGCGGCGCAGGGGTGCTGGACATGACTGTCCAGTTTCTCGAAGAGGACACTCCCGGGCATGTGATCAATTTCATGCAGGGCTTGCCCTGGGAGCAGCCGGAGGAGTACCAGGCAGCCTCCCCACTCTATTCGCTGAAGCCAGGCCTGCAGACCGCAGTGATCATCCACGTGGGCGAGGGCGATCCACGTGTACCCGCCAGCCACAGCAGGGGGCTGCACCGTGTGCTCAAATACTACCTGGATATGCCTGTCGAACTGGTGATTTATCCTGGCGCCGGGCACAACCTGACAAGGTACACCCACCGTCTCGCGAAGATGGAGTGGGATCACGCATGGTTTGACAAATACCTGTCGGGAAACTGAATCGGACCTGCTTGCAGAGATGGATAGAAAGCGACAAACCCGAGGCTTGTGCTCCGGGTTTGTTGCATTTCGGGCAGTTGTTTCATGCGTCTACTCAAGAATCTGTGCGGTTGTCTTTGGCTAATCAGGTTGTCAAGATCGCCTGGAGGCCGCAGGTCTCCAGGGGTGTCTTGACAACCAAAAAGCAAACACCATGTGGTAAGCCCTTGTTTTATTGAAAACAAATTTTCGGAGTCGATATAGATAATTGCTTCCGTGTATTGACAGCGTTCATCCAATAACTCAACCGGCACATTTGTTTTCAATAGAACGAGGGGCAATTCAAGATGTCAGTCTTGTGGCCGTCAAGTTGCGCCGAGAGACTGCGCTACACTTGCCTCTCGGCGAACTTGACCGCTTATTTCGCGTACAAATTCTCAGGAGTAGCCAGTTTCAGCGGAGGACCTTCACTCGCCTTCCTTGCCCCAGGTCTTCTGAATAAAGCCAGCCCGTCCCGATCCAACCTTGTAAGCGTTGTAGTGAAGCGAATTTTTCCGATAATAATCCTGGTGGTACTCCTCCGCGGGGTAAAAGACTCTCGCTTCTCTGATATCGGTCACGATCGGGTTTGTGAACTTGCCGGATGCCGCCAGCTTTTCTTTGGAGGCGAGGGCAGCCTGACGCTGCTCCTCATCATGCCAGAAGATGGCGGTTTTGTACTGGGGGCCTCGATCCGCAAACTGACCGTAGCTGTCTGTCGGATCAATATTCCGCCAGAAGATCTCCAGCAACCTGTTAAAGCTGACAACTTCGGGATCGAATGTCACCTGTGCCACTTCGAGATGCCCGGATTTCCCGGTGCTGACCTGTTCGTAGCTCGGGTTCTCAACGGTCCCGCCCATGTAGCCGGCGATCACGTCAACCACACCTTCGGTCTGATGGAAGGGGGGCTCGAGGCACCAGAAACACCCGCCAGCAAATGTTGCCACGCTCATCCCTTCTCCTTCCTGTTGACCCATCACCGGCGCGATCGCAAACAAACCAATCGCGACCCACAGAATCAGCGACACCGCTCTGTTCCGCATAGTTCCTCCTGATCCTGCACCCTGTAAATCGAATGGCAATTTCTGGTATCACCCCCCGGTGTTCCAACACTTGTGAACCCACTATTTGTCAATGTAGAAGAAGAATCTTACCAATGAAAAACCTATATTGTACGGTTGAGAGAGCAGGAGTGGAACTTACAGATGCGACAACCTGGCCCAATCGAATCCGAGATGCACACCGACAGGAACTCTGCAGGCATCCCTTCCATGCGTATCCTCTTCCAGCGAGAGTTACGTGGCATCCTTCTGTTCCTCCTCCTCATGATCGTGTCCACCGGTTTCACCCAATCCCTGCATCGCCCCATTCGAACCTTCGGAGAGGGGCAGATCCCGAAGGTTGGTGATCCGAAGGGCATCATCCAGGATGGCCGAGGGGTCATCTGGGTGTGGGGTTCGCGGGGCGCGACCTGGTATGATGGTGCCCGTTTCGGCCATCTGAGTACAGAAACCGGTCTGCCCTCAGACCATGTCTACCATGTCAAAACCCTGCCGGACAACAGCATTCTTTTTGCCACCTATGGCGGGCTTGTCCAGTACCATCCGGGTCTCGGAACTCTCGACACTCTGCTCTCCGATCCCGGTATCCCAATCCGTGACGTGGTCGTCCACGAAAAAGGGTTGTTCATTGCAACCAATGCGGGAGTGATGTTCCATGACGAGCGAGGCTATTTCCGGATTGGTGTAATGCCGGCAGACACCACCTTTGGATTCAATTTCCTCGTGCATCAATTCGCGTACGATCCTGAACGTGAACTGCTCTGGGCAGCGACAGACCGTATCGGAGTTGTGCGAATCGATCTAACCGAACTCTGGCCACTACTCGAGACCAATCCGGAGGTCGTCAGTGATCTGGTCGTACACCAGTGCCCCATCGCATTCCGTTATGAAAAGCCGCATATGGTCGACCCACTGGAATTTTATACGATCTCTGAGGCGCAGGCGAGGACTCGCAGGTGGCAGAAGGTTGCTCAGCTCTATACCATCCACCCGCGCCACATCCCCTGGGCGGTGGAGGGACTGGTCCTCGACCCGGAGCACGGTGGTGTGCTGCTTCACACACGCCAGGAAGTCTATCGGATCTCGGAGGCGGGAAGTATCGAACGGGTGGGCGTACCTCGTCAACCGGTGGGTGTGCGCAGGCTGGCGCTTCTGAAAGATGGACGAGTGAGCATTGTACGAAGCGACGGCGTATTCATGCTCGAGGGTAAGGAGACAGATCCATCCGCCCGGGAATGGATTACACGGCAATCGAATATCCGGGCGCATTACCAGGACCAGCAGGGTATCCACTGGATGGTCGATTCACGGGGCGATCTTCATCGTTACAGCTCGATTGGGATCTCTGTTTTTGCATCGCAATCTTATCCGATCCTCGAGGATTTGCGCGAGATCCACGAACTTGAAAATGGTACCCTGCTGCTGGCCAGCTCACGTGGCCTGGCGCATCTTTTCCGTGACAGCCTTGAGACAATCTTCCGTTTCGATCAACTTCTGGGCGGATTCGCCGCATCGGGAGTCGACCGCTATGGCCAATACATGATTGCCACCTCCAATCGTCTCTACCGGTTCAATCCTGCCACACGCAGAGCAGCCGCCCTCACCGGGGAGTTGATTGTCAACAGCTCTCGGACCAATTTCGATGCCGATGACCAGGGAAACCTCTGGTTCGTGCTCTCTGAACACCTCTATCGATGGGATGGGGATCACCTCGCGAGACACGAGAAGGACTCGTTCACCGCATCCCTGTTTCTCGATGCTGAGCCCGGCGGTCGCATCCTCGTCGGGCAGTGGCCCTGGCTCTATGAACGTAATGACGGTATCGTGCGACGCTACACAGCCCTCGCGATCCTCGAAGCAGAGCACGAGGAATTCCCCAACTCTGGATGGGTCGAAGAGAGACCGTTTGTCAGTTTGCCGTCAAACAAGCTGAACGACGATTTTTCGGCAATGGTCGGTGCTACCGGCCCGGACGGCGCCTATTGGGTGGGTACCTTCAATAGCGGTATTGTCAGGATCGTCAGCTTTGCAAATCCTTACCAGACGATCGACTCCATGCGTGTTTACGACAAGCGCACAGGTCTCCCCTCGAATTCAGTGCACCAGTTGAATGTGGGAAGCAACGGCGACCTCCACTTTACCCTTGCGCACGGTGCAGCAGTGATCACGCGAGAAGGGATCCAGAGTGTCACGGTTCCCCTGCCGGAAGGTGCAATACTGTTCGATTTTCTCTGTCTCGATGATGGACGGATCATTTGCGCCACTTCGCACGGACTGCTGATCATCAGCGAGGATCGCAGCTTCGCCCTTGACAAAAGCTCCGGCCTGCCCGAGGATGCGGTTGTCCGTGTACGCCTGCTCGCGGACGGATCTCTGCTTGCGCAACAGCCGAACGGGGTATTTCTTGTTGACCTCGAACACCTGCTCGGCAGTGTCCAACCTGGGGGGGCGCCAGTTTTCAGCAGTGTGGTGGTGAATGAGACACGGTTCGATCCGCAGGAACGGGTGGTTGTCGAATCTCAGCGTCGATCTCTGCGATGTGAAATCGCATTGCCGGACTTTTTCAACGAACGATCCCACCTCTTCTCCTGGCGCCTCGCCGGATTTGATGCCGACTTCAGGCCCTATTCACACCAGACACAAATCGAGTACACGAACCTGCCCCCCGGCGAATACCGTCTTGAGTTGAAAGCACGAAACGGGTTCGGCGAGGAGCGAATTGTCGAGAAGCCGCTCATCCTGTTTGTCCCGCGTCGCTTCCATGAAACCCCGCTCTTTTACCTGACGATGATCGTACTGGGTTTACTGGTGATTCTCCTTTTCCTGCGCTGGCGGATTGCACGACTTCGCGCTCAGCAGGAGGCCGCTCTGCATGTGGAGCAAGAGAAATTGCTGGTGGCCAGCCGTCTCGCCGCAGCAGTCGCACATGAGTTCAACAATCCGCTGCAGATCATCCTCGGCGCCTGGGAGCTGAACCGTAACAAGGGACTCCCCCAGGAGAAGAAAACTGAATACCTGGACCGTATCCCCACTCAGGTCTCCCGGATGCAGGTCCTGATCGAAAAGCTGCTTGCCATCCGTCAGATTCGCGAGGTGGATTATGCTGCCGGGGTCAAGATCCTTGATCTCGCCACCCAATCGCTTGAAGAGGGTACACCTGTTGCAGAACCAGAAGACCCTGACGCAAAGAAACCCGACACCAACCCCGAGATGTAGCACTTCGCTACTTAAGATTCTCTCAACTCCGCTGACTGCAACTCGAGTACTGCATTCTTCCCATCCATCCTATCTGCAATCTCTTGTATTATGGATACTTATTGTGATCGGGCAATTTGGCATCGTTGTTGCTTCCCTCACTGGCGAACACTTTTACCGGGAGTGAACCATGAAGAAGTCAACGATTATCCTGAGCCTTGCCCTCGCCGTGCTTTTTGTCGTGGGTAGCGTGTACGCCGCCACCCCGATCACAGAACCGACCATCAAGACGACCGAGATTCACGATGGCTACGCCGCCCCCGTGTTGAAGAAAGCGGAACGTCCTGGACGGATTGTGATCAACAACCGTGAGATCGAAGGGTATGTCACCCTCGAAATGCTGATCGACGAGTCGGGCAAGGTCCAGAAAGCCAAGGTGCTCTATCGCACCAGCCAGCTTGCAGTCCATAATGCAGTGGAAGCTGCCAGCAACTGGGTTTTTGAACCCGCCAGGTTGAATGGTAAGCCCTTCAAGTCGTATGTGGCCTATAATGTTCCCTTCGGCCGCGACCTTGAGGCTTTCGAGGAGAACAGTTACGCCTCGAGTATCGTCACGAACTACAGCGATCTTGCGAGCAAGTAAAGCGGTTGCAGGACTGCACCACCCCACTTCGGGGTGTTCTGATAGAAGAACGCCGATTTCCCTCCGGGGAGATCGGCGTTTCACATGAGCAAAAGGCCGATCCACCCGAAGGTGGATCGGCCTGGGACCTGCGGTAGATCGAGGTTACTTGAGGAGCATCATCTTGCGTGTCGTGCTGAAGCCATCAGCTTCCATGCGGTAGAAATAGACACCGCTGGAGAGGTTGCTGGCGTCAAAGGTGACGCTCTTGTTGCCTGGAGCAGCCTGTCCATGGAACAGAGTCGCAACTTCCTGTCCGTTCAGGTTGAACACCTTGACCGCAACATTGCCTGCCTTCGGCACGGTGAAGGTGATCTGTGTGGTCGGGTTGAACGGGTTCGGATAGTTCTGGCTCAGATCGTAGACAAGCGGGGTGACGACATCAGACTCGGGAGCCGAGGTCGCACCGAACCAGGTCAGGACATTGCCCATGAGCTGGCCGAACTGCGCCGTAGCACCGATGCCAACTCCCGGGACGTCTTCCATCGCAGCCATGACGTCAAAGCTGATGTAGACCGTCTTGCCGCCGAAGCTGTTCACGTAGGAGATACCGCCATTGATGGACTGGTCCTCGCCCGTGAACAGATCTGTTGCGCCGGCACGACCTGTGACACCATCTGCCCAGTCACCGGAGTAGACGTTGGGATAGATGACGAACGGATCGTTTTCGAAGTCGTTCGTCAGGTCATTCCCCGCAACACCGTAATAGACCGAGTCGGTTGGCACTGGATCGTTGATGCCACCCGCGACTCCGAAGACATCGTAAACGAAGTCACCTGCGGAGAAGGTGGGTTCATCAGCCTCGCCATTGGTGTAGAAGTAGTCCATGTCCGAGAAGAAGATGTTACCGCCAGCTTCGGCGTACGCCATGTAAGCGTTGTCCAGGCTGCGGGTGGGAACAGTGCTTGCCCCCCAGCCAAAGATGAAGACAGCGCCCCAGTCGTTGTCCACTGTGAATTCGTCGATGCCCTTGTTGTCATCGGCATCCCAGAACTCAAAGTAGTAGTCGTTCTCCCAGAAGTAGTAGTTGGCACCCTGCCAGGCGGCGGAACCGTGATCGACCATCAGGATGTCTGCTCCCGGATGAGCGAACTCAACCACGTTGAACCAGAGCTGCTCGTCGATGTTGCTGTTGAATCCATCCTCATCGTCGACAGCTTCGATCCAGTAGGCGATTTCGTCCCCGACTTCCGCATCGATGGTGAAAGTAGCGCTGAAGTCGTTGGTTCCTTGAATCTGGGACATCGTGTACTCGGTCGGGTTGCCGTCATTCACGGAAACCAGCAGGACAGCGGAGTCGTCCTCATCCCAGCCGTTGTCGTCGATGATCTCACAAACAACCGTGCACTCCTTGCTGCCGTTCACGGTATTCGGGAGCTGGTTCATCGAACCGATGAGTGGCGGTGCACCCAATGGATAACTGACTGCGACACGCAACATCAGGTCAACAACCGTATCAGTCTGGATGTTGCCAGAGTAGGCACCCCAGATGTGCTCCATCGCTTCGGTCCAGGGACCACCAAACCAGGTGTAGGTGAAACGACGTCCTGAAACATCGTCCGCCAATGGGAAGGGATCGCCACCCTCGCCAGTCTTCACGAAACCAACGACGAACTTGCGACCGTCCTCGATCCAGACACCACCACCAGGAAGGTCACCTTCGCTGAAGAGGTTTTCGAACGACTGGCTACCGGTTGAGGAGTTCTGGTAGGGTCCGAAAAGGACATCGCCCAGCGGGCTGACGGGCGAAGTGCCACGGTTCGGGGCACGCCCATCCGGGTACATCTCCGCTGCTCCGTCACCGTACTCCCAGATGAACGTCTGGAAGTTGCCACCGGTGTACCACTGCAACTGCGCGAAATAGATCGAGCAGGGTGCCAGTGGCTGGAAAACAACGGCCATCGTGTCAAACTGGTCACCCGAGCCGAGGTAATACTCAGCGCTGCTGGTGAACCTCTGGATGAAGAAAAGGTCATCCAGGTCGTCGAGTTCGCTGGCGACCGGACCCCTGATTGCACGTTCACTTCCGAGCGGCTCCAACATCACAAGGTCCGCTGCGGCGGCTACGCCGGTGAACATCAACAGGAACAAACCGAACACCAGGATTCTTCGAGTCATGCTTCCTCCTTTGTGCTTACGGTGCAACTTCTTGTTGCCCTTTTGGTTAACAGCTCTCTACCACCCATAACATATCTGACTCTCACTCCAAACTATCCAGCATCTCACGCAGCTCGATCAGGAAAAGTCCGAAATCATCTGCGTAAAGGTAATCAACCTCAAACTGGTCTCCCACACTCGGAACAGGATTACATCGAAAAGAGACTCGATTGCCTGTTGAGACGAATGAAGTGATTTCACACTCCATGTTCGAAGCAACTGAGGTAATGGTCTGAGGATGGATCAGGTTGTAATTGCTCAGAACCAGTTCTGCAATGCCTGTGGTGTGGGTGTCCTGCAGCATTGTGACACTCAGCGTCTCCGAATGGGGAAGAATATGCTGGGCATCAGCAATAAAGGATCCTTCCAGGTCGTCCGCGATCAGCATGGCTTCGTTGAAATTCCCAGCGCCGTACTGGGCATTCGCCTCGACCAACCGAATGTTGTGCAGGTTCACGCCATCGATCCAGCGATGTTCCTGCAGAGTTGAGGTGTTCCAAATAGCGGCGCAACTGCGAGCGTTCCGGACGGCGTCCGCATAGTCCAACGCTGCCAGGTAGGCCGCCGCCTTGCCCGCATACGCCTCCGCAAGGACAGCGTTCGCGTATGCCTCGGTGATCAGATCTTCCTCCAGTAACACGTCGCTGAGGGCGATCACATTGCTCAGGTTCTGCTGGGCACGGACAGGTTCGTTTGTCCGGGCATAGGCATATCCAAGCCCGAGGTAGGCTTCCAGGTTGGTGGCATCCGCATTCGCAACCAGAGCGAAGGTCTCGATCGAAGCGTCGACGCGGCCTTGATTCAGCTGATCCCAACCCTGCTTGACAAGGTAATCCACCGTCTGTGCAGGTCCCGTGGGGATGTTGTCACTCTCGTCACTGCATCCGAGAAACGCCGGGAGCGCAGCCAACAGGAGGACCAGCAAAACGGTCATGCCGGCATTTTTCAATGTTCTTCCACTCATCTTGAAATCCCTCCCGAAGGTCGTCACTTCACCAGGACCATCTTCTTGACATCATTAAAGCCGCGTGCGTTCATCCGGACAAAATAGACACCCGATGAAAGCGGGGCTCCCGATGCACTGCGTCCATCCCAGACCACCTTATGGCTGCCGAAACGGACCCTGTCGTTGACCAGTTTCACAACTTCCCTTCCGAGGACATCGAAGACGATCAGTGAAACCTGTCCCGTGCTCGGAAGCTGGAAGCCGATGGTCGTGGTCGGGTTGAACGGGTTTGGATAATTCTGATGCAGTGCGAAGCTCTCCGGAATCATGAAGCCCGCATCGACCTCGCCATGATCACCTGCGAGGACCCGATACTCACCGAAGCGCGGGATACGGACCGACACCGTGCTGGCACCGACATTCGCGGCACCACCGACATAGACCCACTCCCCTTCCGAAAGGGCGTATATCCCGACAGCTTCATCACCTGCGAGTTCCGCATCGTAAGGAAGGGTGAGTGTCGCCGGATCGTTCAACTCCAGGTTGCCGGGCGTGATCGTGTAAACACCGCTCACGGTCTCGAGACCATTCACGGTTCGCTTGCCACGCGCCCGCTCGAAAGGTTTAGCGCTGTTTCGTGTCACGACCACTTCAGCCGGACGACCGAGTGACTGCGCGGATGTGATGAGCGCGAAACCATCTTCGAGACGCAACTCGCCTGGAGTTCCCGAAGGCAGACGATTGACACCAATCCCGATCGCGGTTGAGACCGGGATTTCCTCGCCATTCACATAGAAGCCGCGAAGGTGCCAGTAGACATTGCCCGTCTCGGAAACCCACGCGGATTTCAGATACTGGACAAACTGCCCCCCTGTTACAGGGTTGTCGACCGAGGTGACAACATAGTCATCCAGGGTGTTGAAGATCGACAAGGTGTCTGAACCAGTGGCATCCGAACTCGAGAGGAGGATCGGCACCTGGAGGCCGGCGCTGTTATAGAGTGGCAGCTCGCTGATGACGTAGAGATCAACTTTACGCGAAAGCACTGGATTCTGCACCGCGAAAAGTTCCGTGTATGCCGCGGTTCCGGAATCATTGGTGATCTTGAAGTTGCCACCTCCAGCAGCGATCAACACCCAGGTCGGGAAGTTGCCATCCCCGGAAGGCCCGAAGCTCCATGCGCCAGCTGTCTCGTCCTCGGGGCTCATCGGCACAGAGCCCTTCTTGAGCACCGGGTCAAGCGCATAGTCCTGGAGATAGTACTCGCCGCCCAGGTTCGGTGAGACAGTTGTCGCACGGACATTCACCTTGCGGAACTTGATGTTGGTTCCACCAGTCCCCGCGAAAACCATCAGGTCATCCGTGTGAGGCGAAATGAGGGGGTTTGGGTCAAATGGCCCATAGCCAGTGAAGTAGTACGTGAATCCCCAGGGGGGCGACGAGGCGGAATAGGGTGGCTTATCCGCTCCGGTCGGTTTCCATTTGAGCGAAGTTCCCGGTACCGGACGCTGACCGATGATATTGGTGAAGGCATACTTCCGGTTGTCCTCACCAAACGTTGTGTCGATCAGGTTTGCGGTTGCGAAATCGAGGTAGAGATCGAGCACATCGTCCGCCGCCCAATCCGGGAGGAGCCCTGCCGTCTTGCGGGCATCGAGCACACGCTGAATGGACGCCATGTCCGTATACGGCGATTCAGCGATCTCACGAATCACAGCATCCCCGCCGTACTTCTCCCAGAGGTAGAGCATGTACAGGTAAACATGCTGGTAGTCGACCCGTGTTTTGAAGTCGGAGCCGATGAAGGTCATGCTGTTGCCACCTCCAAACCCCTTCGCGATGCCACCACCATAGAAGAGTGGCGCTTCGACAACACCGGCCGTCGCTGGATCATCGGCGACAAGGAATTCCGCGAAATAGGCGAAGCCCTTCCGCAGCCAGTTCTTCTCGAAGGGATCGACGGTATAGCTCACGTACTCTGTGTAGAGGTTGGCGATGGCCTCAAGCCCGGAATTCAACCCCGCCAGGGCCGTTGCAGATGCGGCATCCCAACGAACATTGTTCGCATTCCAGATGTAGCCCTCGCCATGCCCGGCCAGGAAATACTGTGGAAAGCTGTCAACAATGAACATGTTGGCATTGTTGGCAGTCGCGCTGCTGCTCCGGCCCGGCTGGTCCGCGGGATCGAAGTAGCCATGCTTCCAGAATGTGTTCTTTGAGTCGTTCCGTCCAAGACCGTACTCATCAAAAACGTCTGTAAAGACAATTTCAACTTTGGCAGGAACCAAATCGCTGGCATCACCGGCGAATACGTCGAGGATGATCTCGCGCGCGCCACGGGCGGGATCACGCTTGGAAGCGGTCTCGAAGAACTCGACAGCCGCGGCAAGCTCCTCATTGCTTAAAGGCTGTGCAATGACAGGATGTTCAGCGGCGCGTTTCTCACGCAGATCATAAGGCTGATAGGCCTGCCACTGCGTGTTGTCCACATACCAGTCGGCACCTTCTGAACTGGCACGGATCGAGGCATGAATCCGCCTGGTCGCGGTCGGGAAAGCCTCCCTGCTCTGCACGAAATAATGCCTGCCATATCCGAGCAGCAGCTCGGTGCTGGCCACCGCATTTTGCAGGACGGACTTATCCTCAAGCCCGGTTTCCGCCTCGCTGGTAGCGCCGTCATCGTTCTGCAGGAACCCGTCTGCCAGTTCCGCGGTCAGCGCAAGGCGGTCCTCCATCGGCAACGCGTTCATGAACGCAACATCCGCATCGCTCAAGGTGAAGTACAGCCTGCCCTTGCCACCAGAAATTGCCGCAACAGGCTCTGAGAAATTGTGCCCGGCGAAAGTGAGTTTGGTCAGATCAACCAGGCTTTCGCTGATCGCGACATTTGCCCCGACAACCAACTCACCGGTGATATAGTCATACCACAGGTAGTTCAGAAGTGGCGGGTTGACATCCGGGATATAATCGAAGTCGGTGGAAACCTCCCGGTTGCCGTTCAGGCGCGCCTGCTGGTAGACACTGTAGGGTTCAATGTGCAGGGTCATGTCGTTCTTGTCGGGATGCGATTCGAGCAGCATCCGGTCGGTCTCGTTCAAGGTGATTGCAATACCGCGGTTGCCTGCAACACGAGTGAACGTACCGCCTGACAGGGCTACTGTGTCCGTGGGCGAGATGAAACTGAAAGCCCCAACGCGAACATTGTTCTCAAGCCGAATGTCGAACTCGACTGTGAGGATATTCGTTGCGGCATCGTAGCTCGGGGTCACCCCTGCAGCCAGCTCTGGCGATTTGTTGGTCGCACTCTCCGGGATAATGGTGACCGGAGTGTCTCCTTCGCGGTTCCCATTGCCCAGTGAACTGATCACGGCATTCGAACGGACATGGACCAGGAAGTTTCCAGTTGGATCCGTGTCGATCAACTCCTCGACCGCTTGTGCATCCGCCAACCCCATCTCGATGACAACAGAGGAGTCGGCATCCGATAACCCGGGACGGCCAAAGGAGAGGCTGATCACTTCTTCGTCACCGGCAGTCAGGTGTCCAATCGCGAACTTCGGGACAACCGTATAGACAGTGACATCCGAACGCAACTTCTGGTTGAACTTGACCGTCAGGTAGTTCCAGCCGAGATCGTAGGTTGCCGACGCCACTTCAAGGGGCAGGGCCTCCGGGATGAGATCAACAGCCATCTCAGTCTGGGGCACGGCGGGATTGTAATCGACATCGACAAAGGTGTACGGCCCGAAACTGAGGGTGAGACCGCCTGACAGATTCAGCGCTTCAAGCTGGAATTGCCCGGCGTCGGAGAGACGCATCTCGAGTACGTCCGAATCGGTCTGAGTCAGGTCCAGCGCGCTGTTGGGAGTGAATGTGTTGCCATCCGCGTCATGGAAGACGAGGTTGGTGAGCACGACATTCTCCTCCTTGTCCAACACGCCGTTCCCATTACGGTCTTCGTTACGGATCTGATCGAGTGTGCCGTTTCCTGGACCAGGCCAGGCTGGATTGACGGGATGCGGTCCGGCAATGTCCTCTGCGATCTGGTCAAACTGCATGACATGATCGAACTCGAATCGCATCACATTCGTGTTGGCGTTGTACTCCGCCCGGATCAGGTTGACCGTCTGAGCAGTGGTTGGCTCCACATACTCGAGGGGTACCCAGCCGGCGGCGGAATGGACATCACCGGTGGTGGTCACCGTTCCTGCTGGCACGAAGAGCTGAAGGTTGTCCTTGTTGAGGGCTGTTTCGATGGCAACGATGTCATCGTAGTCATTCCCCCAACAGTTGCGCGGGTCTTCGGTGCCGTCCGCAGCCGTGTAGGTATAGTTGTCGACGACCCCGCCGAATATCGGCTTCAGCTCGAGGGTCAGCCCGGTCGCTGCCAGGTTCATCACGGTGCCGCCACGAAGTGCGTAATCCGCACGGGGGCCGTGTGAATCGTCATCAATGACAAGCCCGTCGATGATGACATACCCGGTAGCGGTCCGAACCTCACCACTGAATTGAATGGACAGTACATTCGTCCCGGCATTGTAGACCGCGGATTCCGGCGCAGGTTGGGCGTACGCCAAACCCGTTATCAGCAGGACGAATGTTGTCAGCACAAGCAAACGACTGACGTTCCGCATATTCTAACCTCCTTCGTTCAGACCCGGACCATGCCTGATCCGTGCTGAATGAAGCGGATTTCCCGCTTAAAAGTGGAATTGGATGCTGAACCTGTGAACGTTATCCAGCACGTTGTAGTTGCTGAACGCGTAATCGATCGCAAACCTGTTCCACTTCGCGCCCATACCCGCAGACATGCCAAGTGTATCATGACGGAACGTGTAGCCTCCGCGCAGGAAGAACATCTCCTGGAAGGCGTACTCAGTTCCAAAGTTTAAGCGCTCAAGGTTGTCGTTGGGGTGTTCCAGCTCACCGACCACCGTCACACGCTGGGTACTGGTTACCAGGGGGTCCATGGCTACCCCCAGCTTGAAGGTCATCGGAAAGTGGTAGGGTAGGAATTCCGTCTGATCCGCGAGCAATGCACCGTTGTCGTAGTCGAAGTACCCGCCGTCGAGCTGAATCTCCGGCCCGAAATTGCGGATGGACATGGAGAGCCGCACGGTATTCCACCGGGTGTCGTACATGGTTCCAACGTCGACCGCCATGGTGGAAGCAATTTCATCCGCGAGGTTCTCGCGAACGAACTTAATGTTCGTGCCGAGGCTGAACTTGTCTGTTAATCTCGTGGCAACCGTGATACCGGCAACCACATCGGTAACGGTGAATTGGCTTCCGGTGCCGTCCGGCTGGAGAACGGTTGTTTCCTCGATATCGCCGGAATTGAGGGAGGCGGCGAAGGCGCCGACTGCCCAGAAGCTGTTCACCTTGTAAGAGAATGCCACGGCGTTGTAGTTGATGTCTGCAAGCCAGTTGATCTGCTCGAACATCACTCCCTTACGCTCGATATTCACCAACCCGGCAGGATTCCAGAACATGGCGGTGTGGTCGTCACTCAGGGCAGAGAAAGCGTTGCCCATGCCGACACCACGCACGCCGATCGGAATCTTCAGGAAGTCGGAACCGACTGTTCCGACCTTGGCGAACTCTTCCGCCTGAACCGCGCTCCCCGCAAAGAGGAACGAGACGGCGATCAAGATCGCGACAATCTGTGCAAGTCTTTTTCGCATGGTCGTATCTCCCTTTGCGTGCTTAGCGGATGATCAGGAACTTGCCGATCTTCTTCGACCCGCCAGGGGTCTCGACGGCGTAGATATAAAGTCCCGAGACCACCTTCTGGTCGTTTCTGCTGATCAGATCCCAGTAAACCGCGCCAGTGGTGGCGTCCGTCTTCTGGATTTCGTCAATCAGATCGCCGGTGATGGTGAAGATCGAAATCTTGCACCGGGCGGGAAGGTTGACAAAACTGATCCGGTCTTCGTAGCGCGACTCGAACAACGCAGTTCCCTTGTAGGGATTGGGTACGACCTTGACATTGTCGAGGTTGTCCTCGGGTGCCAGGTCGGGTCGCGGAATGACCGGGTCCGGCGCACCATCAAAGGTTTTACGGTAGTTGGATTTCGCCGACTCGATCGAGTTCAGGCCACGGTCCGGCTTATCCGGGTCGTACGCCACGACAACGTAGTAGTACTTAAGACCGTTGACAGGCTTTTCAATCCCTTCAAAGATCGGGTCGCCATTCTTGTCGAGGAATTCGCCGCCTTCATCGGTATAACGGTTCACGATATCCGGCAGGTCGACCAGGATGTAGTCCCAGTCAGTCCCACGTGCACCACCCTCCTTGATGGACTGATAGTCCGGGTCGGTGGCGAGGATTCGTTCCGTGCCAGCAGGGAGAAGAGTGATCGGGTTCAGGGTATCCGCCTCACTGGTGAAGAGGTAGGTCGGCCCCTTGTCGGACACGTCGAATGCTGCGATCAACTCCCAGTTCTGAGCGTTGTATTTCGAGCGATAAATCTTGTACCCCTCGAAATCGGGAGCACCGATGAAGTTGTCGATGTCCGTTTCCGCTGAACTGTCCCAGACCAGGTCGACAGCATTGTCGGACGCGCTGTAACGGAGGTTGGGGATGGAGGGCGGAATCGGCAGCTTGAAATGCCCGTCGTGGATGATGGTGCCCGGCCAGTTTCCGTAGAATCCGAGTTGCGCCAGGTAATCATCGTAGGTTGATGAAGAGGGATCAGGTCCTGTTACGGGGTCGCCGATTTCTGCGAAGTCACCCCGGTAGTAAGCGACCATCGCATTATCGATGTTCTCCCGCAGACCCTGCAGTCCCCATCCGACAGCAGTCACCATGACAAACTTCTTGATCTCCTGGTCCTGCCAGTTGTTGATAGGACCGGCGGAAATCATGTATCGGTAGTCGAATACCGGGGCGCCTGCACCGTAGTCGAAGGGGTGAGGCATGAACTTCTGACCGGCGGAAAGGGTGTGACTTCCGGTCATGTACTCGTACTTCTCACGGTCTGACCCGGGGTCCGATTCCCAGTTCCACCACTGGTGGGAATAGGGACGCGGCATTGTGTCATCCGGAGCGTTCGTGAGCTGATAGGCTCCTTCGGGGATGTAGAGGAACCGTGTCCCGATAAAGCCCGCAACCGGTGTCGACAGGTGGCGTTCGCCAGTGTCGTTCTCACCCGACTGCGGATAATCGCCATCGAACATGTAGCTCATGTTCCGTGAGAGCAGGTAGCCGCGGAGGGTATCTCCGGTCACCTGGTTCACGGCGGGCTCACCGGCGACAATCCCCAGGTCCGGCCAACTGACCTGGTAACGGATGTACGG
>Ga0209164_1001059_pt1 | contig 41751 bp, 28 predicted proteins | sample MTBNYHSulfiMetaG_FD_187458 | JGI IMG/M metagenome (GOLD analysis project Ga0209164, IMG submission 187458) | Enrichment culture microbial communities from rom New York Harbor, USA that are MTBE-degrading - MTBE-NYH (New York Harbor Sulfidogenic)... | ecosystem: Environmental > Aquatic > Marine >... | reverse complement strand
GGTCATTTTTGGCCATTTTGAGCAAATATTTACTTTTGAAAGAGCAAAATATTGAATGTTCAACCTAATAATGAAACCAAATATTTTTATGTTTGAAACACCTGATTCAGGCAACACGCCCTGAAGGTCCACCCTACCAATTTAAATTTTCTGTTAAGGAGCTCTTATCGTGGCTGAAAATGATAGTTTAGTCGAAAATCCTCCGCTGACAAACAAGGATGGAGATAAACCTTGCCCAATGATCTCGCTGGTGATTCCCTGTTATAACGAGGCGGAGGTTATTCATCTGTTCTACCCGCAGTTGAAGAGTACGTTAGATGGTTTGCGTGGGATAAAACACGAAATCATCTTTGTCGATGACGGCAGCGGCGATGATACTTTATCCCAGCTAAATCAGTTGGCCCGGCGGGATGAGTGCGTGCGGGTATGCTCCCTGTCGCGTAATTACGGCCATCAGATCGCCTTGACCGCCGGTATGGATGCCGCCGGCGGCGACGGACTGATTACCATGGACGGCGACCTGCAGCATCCGCCGAGCCTGATCCCGCAGATGATAGAGAAATGGCGGGAAGGCTACGATATCGTATCCGCGGTACGCGATGATACCGAAGGTGTATCATGGTTTAAAAAACTCAGCTCGCGGGGATTTTATTTCATTGTCAATTCGCTCAGCGAGACATATATCCCGCCCGGGGCCGCGGATTTTAATCTGTTGGATCAGCGGGTATATAGCGTTTTGCAGAATATGCCGGAGCGGCATCGGTTTTTGCGGGGCATGACCTCCTGGGTGGGGTTCCGCCGGGCTTTTATCCCATATATCGCACCCCGGCGGGCAGCGGGCGAATCAAAATATACGATGTGGAAGATGATTAATCTGGCTTTTGACGCGGTTTGCTCCTTCTCCGCGGTGCCGCTGCGTATAGCGACGCGGGTGGGAATCGTCGTTACGATATTAGGGTTTCTCTATCTGCTGTGGATCCTGGGCAGAATGATAATCCTGCACGATACCGTACAAGGCTGGGCGTCGTTAATCGGGGTGACATTAATCCTGGGCGGGTGCAATTTGTTGTTCATAGGATTAATCGGGCAGTACCTGGCCCGGATATTCGATGAGGTCAAACACCGGCCAATCTATGTTTTAAAACAGAAGCCCGCGCGAGCGCCCGTCGCAGCAGGCGCTCCTCGCAATGACATTTAAAATATCAGCGTGGGCAACAAGTTGCCCACCCTACCGCCGGCGGCGGAGAAAGTCGAAAGTAGAGAGTAGAAAGTAGAGCGTAAATAACCAGCGTGGGCAACAAGTTGCCCACCCTACCAACTTTAAACTATGGTAAAGCATAGTGGATTAAAAATATGTCTGGCGGCGTCGGCAGGGGGACACATGAGCCAACTGCAAAAGCTTGTCTGTTGTTGGTCCGCTTATGATATGTTTTATCTTACCACCACCAGCGTTCTGAAAAAAGAGCTGGAGAAATCCCGCCCGGTCTATGTCGTCGGCGAATGCAACCGTCAGCACCCACTAAAAGTATTAAAGGTATTTAGAAAATGCGGGAAGATTATGTACCAGGAACGGCCCGATGTGGTAATCAGTACCGGGGCGGCAGCTGGTTGCATGGCGTGCTTCTGGGGAAAGCTGCTGGGGGCGAAGGTGATCTGGATAGACAGCATAACCAACGTAGAACGGCTGTCGCTTTCCGGCAGAATGGTCCGCTGGATCGCAGATCTCTTCCTCGTGCAGTGGCCGCAGCTCGCCAGCCGGTATCGAAATGTTGAATATGCAGGATCAATTATATAAAAAAGTGAGAAAGTGAGAAGGTGAGAAAGTAAGAAGGTGGGAAAGTAAGAAGGTGGGAAAGTAAGAAGGGGAATATAAGAGAGGGGGTCCGGGGTCCGGGGTCAGGGGCTGGGGAAAGAGTAAGAAAGTGCGAAAAGTGTGAAAGGTGTGAAAAGGAAATGGGGCGAGACGAGATAAATAATCTGCAAATCTTAACTAAAGGAAATATTTATTAAAATTGCTTTCCAAAGTCATAATTTAATCATCAGGTGAGTGGTAATGGTAAATACGATGGAAGAAGTCGATCTGGTAGGTGTCCCAACGAAAGAAATACCTCGCTCGATAAAGGCGGAAAAACATTTGGCGAACATCGACCGTTTGCGGATCCTGGCGGTAATCGGGGTAATCTCTCATCATACGTTTAATGTGGAAAACAGCATCGGGCGAAATATCGCCAAGGCGTGTTTGCCTATCTTCGTGATGATATTTATCGCCTTTATTTCGCAGACCGCCAAACACGATAATTTACGGTCCTTTACCAGGAAGAAGTTCCAGCGTCTGATGATGCCGTGGTTGTTTTGGTCATTAGTATATGCTTTGGCCAAAATTGCCAAACAGCTATTAACCCACGAAGCAGTTCAGGATGCCTTTTACCCCTATATGATTTTTACCGGCACGGCTATTCATTTATGGTTTTTATCCTATGCCTTCGCGGCGGCCTTGCTGATTTTTTATCTGCAAAGCCAAATGAGGCAATATTCGACAAAAGTTGTCATTGTCCTAGCTACGATAGTCGGGGCGGCGGCTCTGCTGCTGTGCTCCATCATCATGTCAACGGCCAAGCTGCCTGTCCCTCTAGGCCAATGGGCCTTAGGCCTGCCGGCGATACCTTTTGGCTTTGCTTTAGGTAAGATCTATACTTCACAGGACCGGCAATCACAAAAAATATTTTATGGGGGTATTGTCTTCGCTACCGCGGTTGTCTGCATCCTGCTGGTTTATCTGGATTATACCCATCTGGTGATTTCTTATGCTATCGCCGCGGTGGTGGTGTGCGCCGCGTTCATCTGGCAGGGTCGGATGGATTTTTTAACCCATAGATGGGCGTCTTTAAGCTATGGCATTTATTTAAGCCATGCCTTGATTGCATTTCCCTTGTATTATTTCGGCCTGGCGGGTGCACCATTATGGTTAAAAATAGCAATAGTGTTTCTGGCTTCCTCGCTGCTGGCCTTTATCTTGCAAAAGACGCCGCTGAAGAAATTTGTATGAGGTGCATTTTAACTGGAAGCGCAACGATTATAACATCATAAACAACAATGTATTACTGTCGAGAAAAATCGTTTGGGACTCCAGGCAGCCAAATTGCCCCCCTGTTGCCCCAATGTAGCTGCCTGCCCAACCGATTTTTCTCTCGATGTCGTGAAAATATCAGCCATTTTACTTTCCCAGGGGCGCTACGCTTCAGATTGAAATTTGCGTATCGAGATTGACATGATTTTCTTAACCGTAGGCACCCAGTTTCCTTTTGATCGCCTGGTAAAAGCTATTGATGATTTGATCGAGCAGAAGGGCTTGACGGAAGAGTTCTTCTGCCAGATCGGCAGTAGCTCTTACGTGCCGCGAAATTTTAAGGCGGTAAGCAGTCTGGAGAAGCATCTGTTTGATAAATATATGCGTCAGGCAAGCAGCATCATCAGTCACGCCGGCATGGGTACCATCACGGCCGCCCTGCAATTCGATAAACCTTTGCTGGTTATGCCTCGCTTAGCCCAGTATAAAGAGGTAGTTAACGATCACCAGGTGGCAATCGCCCGAAAATTCGAAGCGGATGGTCATTTGCTGGCAGCTTATGATACGAGCGAGCTGCCGGATAAATTTGAACAACTGAGAAGTTTTATCCCCCAACCGCGCGACTGCCAACCCCAGCAAGTGGCCCAAAGGATTGCTGATTATCTGGATAATTTGACCCGTACCTAAGCAGAGTACTTTCTCCGATGAGCGTACTTTCGTACTTTTTCTTGCGCAACATTGGCTCTGATGTGGTGAGAAGGTAAGAAGGTAAGAAAGTGAGAAGGAATCATAAGGGCGCGATTCTATAAATAATCTGTGAAAGTTAGCGATGCGTGAAGAAGCGAAATTAGCACCCAAAATTAAGGCGGTAATTCTGGCTGGCAGTACGGATTTCGGCCGGTGTCCGCTGGCCAGCCGGCGGCCAACGGCCCTGTGGCCCATCGGCGATAAGCCGATAATTGTCAATTTATTGATGCACCTCTTCAAACAGGGGATTACCGATGCCACGATATGCTTTGATGGAGATCAGACACATCTGCGGCAGGCGGTTGACCCTGTCGAGGGTATGAATATCAGGTTTTTGCCGGAGACCCTGCCGCTGGGCACCGCCGGCTGCCTGCGGGATGCCGCCCACGGCCAGGAAGCTTGCCTCTATTTAATCTGTCCGGCCAATATGATAATGCCGGTGAATGTCCATGAGCTGTTGACGGAGCACCGCCGCAGTCAAAGCGACTTTATCGTGGCTCTTAATTCGCAATCGGATAATTCTTTTAGGGAAAAAGAAACGGCCGGTGTGTATCTAAGCAGCCCGGCGGTTTTACCGTTCATACCCGCCGAAGGTTATTGGGATATAAAGGAGACGCTCATCCCCACGCTCATTCGAGCCGGTAAAAAGGTTCAGGCGGTTCGCCTATCCCATTCGGTGGGAGCATTTCGAGATTGGCCGGGATATCTGGCGGCTATTGCCGATTATTTTGCCGATGGTTTTAGCCCGGAGGCTGCGGATGGTATGTCAACGAATGGAGCGGAAGATGTATGGATCAGTAAAACCGCTGAGGTGCATCCCAGCGTTCGAATATATGGCCCGGCGGCTATATTAGACAGGGCACAGGTAGGACCGGAGGCAGTCATTCTCGGCCCGGCTATCATCGGACCGGATGCTACCGTCGGGGCGGGCAGCTTTGTGGAAAGCTCGGTATTGTGGGATCGGGCTCATTTAAGCGATAACTGCGAAATCAGGCGATGCCTGCTGGAATATGATGTAAAGGTGTCCGGGCAGATATCTATGTCAGATCGGCTCGTGCCTTACCAAAAATTTGCGTTAATACCCACAGTGATATGGAGTAAATTTATGACAACCGCCCGGAAAATCAACCCGCTGCGCCGTCAGGTCGGCTTAACTAAACAACCGGCTCAAACAACATACCTGCCTTCAACCCCGGCTGAGCCGGTACAGGCGAAATTTCTGTGGTTCCTGGCTGCGGCAGCAGTGGTCGCGGCCTTTCTCTGGTGTTATTGGAACACGCTGAGAAATCTTGGGGAAATCTGGATGAGAAGCGATGAGTATTCCAGCGGACTGCTGGTGCCTTTTATAGCGGTCTATTTGGTTTGGTCACGGCGTAAGGAATTCAGCAATTATCCCGTTAAACCGACATTATGGGGCTTATGGGCCCTGATTGCCGCTCAGGGATTGCGGTTTTTTGGTTTATATTTTATGTATGGTTCCGTGGAAAGAGTGTCTTTGATCTTCAGTATCGGAGCAATATTGTGGATGTTGTTGGGCGGGAAGATTTTTGTTCGGCTTTTGCCGGTATGGTTTTTTCTTTTTCTGATGCTGCCGTTGCCAACCCGTATGCAGGCAGCCGTCGCTCTGCCTCTTCAGAGATGGGCAACTTCTTCAGCCGTTTTTTGTCTGGAGACTCTTGGTTATGAGGTAGTCCGAGAAGGTAATATCATCCACATCGGTTCCACCTCCGTCGCGGTGGCCGAGGCCTGTAACGGCCTGCGGATGGTAACTGCCTTTTTTGTCATCAGCGGCCTGGTGGTCCTGCTGGTAAAACGTTTATGGTGGGAAAAAATTTTGATAATGGCCTCAACGCTTTTCGTAGCACTATTGTGCAATACCATCCGCTTGACCGTAACCGCCATTGCTTTTACCATGCTTACCGGCGAACGGTGGACAAGTATCTTCCATGACTTTGGCGGGTTAGCCATGATGCCCCTGGCTTTGGTGGTAGTTATCTTTGAATTATGGATTTTTTCCAAGATTGTCATCTCTCATCAGCCGGCGGAAAGAGAAGGCCTGCTGATCAGCAGTTCGAGCGAGGGGAAATAATTGCGGCCATCCTACATGGCAAGATACCGGTTTTCCGTAATTAAAGGAGATGCGAATTTATGAACCAGTTAGATCGATATCATGGCGAAATGGAGAATAATATCATTATCGAAGCGGAGGCCGGCCCTGCCCAGACGGCAGGTCCCCCTCATCATCTCTTGCTTAATCTGCTGCGGCGATGGCGGATAATCTTATTTGCCTTTATTTTATGCGGTTCGCTGGCCATCCCGCCCATCTGGCTTTTCGTCAAACCCAAATACCAGGCGGAAGCTGCCATTCATGTCGCCCCCGTGGTTTACAGTCTGGTCTTTACCGACCAGCAGTCGGATCAGGTTCTGCCGATGTATGAGAATTTCAAGAACACCCAGGCCCAGCTTATTTTCAGTCCCACCGTTCTGCAGAGAGTAGCGGATGAGCTTTACGATACAAATATTTCGCTTTTTCGGAAAAAAGAGAAGGATTTGCTTTCTGCGGTGAAACTGGCCTGGGCAAAAAGGGATCTGAAAATCCTCTTTCAGGAGAACACCAGCCCGATAGATGCGTTGCGTAAGACGATTATCGATGGCGAGCTGGAAGTAGCCCCGGATCGGCGTACGGAGTTGATCAAGATTTCCATGATCAGCCCCACCCCGCAGGAAGCAGAGATGATAGTAAACGCTTTTATAAACGCTTATCGTTCGGTAATCCTATTTAAATATGAGCAGGGCGGCGACGAAAAGCTCAGCCTCCTGGAAACAGAATGCAATCGTTTGGCAAAGGAGGTGGAACAGCAGCAGAGAGGCATCCAGATAATGGCGGAGGAATATGGTTCAGCCGATCTGGAAAGACGCCACGAAATGATGCTGGCCAATGTCGCCGAATTGCAGTCACAACTGACCCGCATCCAGGTAAGCCGGGCGGAATTGGAGGCCCATGTAAGGTTATTGGAGGAAGCCAAAGGGCAACCCGTCTCCACTGATAAACGCTCTGAGATTAGATTATTGAAAGAGCGCAGTGAATACATTAATGCCGATGAAAAAATCAGAAGATTGACCGACAGTATAATTCAGGCGGAGCAGTCCCTGATATATGCCGAGCAGACGATGGCTGCCGAGAATCCCGATCTTAAACTCAAGGCGGACTTTATCAAGGCCCTGGAAGAGCGTATGAAAGATCGTCGCGCCGAAATGGAGAAGGAATTTGATACTCTGCTGGAGAGAAATCAAAAAGATGAATTAGGCACCGCCCGCTTGGCTCTGGAAAACACCAAAAAATATGAGGCGATGTTCCAGCAAAGGGCAGACAAGGCCAATCAGGATACCATCGAACTAGGCAAAAAACATCTTTTGATTCAGAAGAAGAAAGATCAATTAACGCTTACCAAAAACCTTTACGATACCATCCGCAAAAGCATTGAAGAACATAAGATGGAGCAAAAGCGCCCCGCGCGTATTTCCATCGCCTATAACGCCTCCAGTATTCAATTGCCAAACAAAAGAATAAAGTTTATTATTGCGGTAATCTTTGCCGCATTTCTGTTGGGCTTGTTCCTCGCTTTCCTGCGGGAGAAGTCCGATCATCGGCTGCAAACACCCGATGATATTTATAGAACTATCAATATACCCATAATCGGCACTACTATCAGTCCTGACCGCATTGATCGTAAGTTATTATCCGGGCATCTCATCCACGATTACCAGACTATTCGCGCCAACATCAAGTTATTAAATGATGGAGTCATGCCCAAGAAACTAGTCGTCACCAGTCCGCAGCCGCGCGAAGGAAAAACCACGTTTTCCATAAATCTGGCTACCAGTCTGGCAAAATCGGGATGCAAGGTATTATTAATTGACGGCGATTTAAGAAAGCCGGATATCGGCCGGCTGCTCAATCTGCCCCATAAGTCGGCCGGTTTTCGGGACCTGGTAATGGGCACCGCCACTTTGGATGAGGTGGTCTCTACCATTTCTCTGACGGGCTTACATGTATTGGCGTGCAACGATACTCTGATAAGCGATCCGCTCGAGTTTCTTTCCCAATCCAAGACCAGCCAATGTATTGAGTATCTGGCCAGCCAATATGATCACATTATCATCGATACGCCGCCCGTCCTGGTCGTTCCCGACTGTCTGGTCTGGGCAAAAATGGCGGATGCCGCGGTGTTGAGCAGTCTTTCCGGATCAACGGTTGGTCCCGCCCTGAAGGAAGCAGTCAATAAACTTATGCAGATTAAGGTCAAGGTATTGGGTAACGTTATGAGTAATGTTCGCCCCCATGTGAGATATGGCAAATATGGCTATGGTTATGGCTATGGTTATGGCTATGGCGCTAAAGCCTCAGCCGGCAAATCCAAAAGTCGAGATACCTCGTTGCTTCTGCCCACCGCCGAACCAGATTCTAAGGAAGACAATTCTTGACGTATTTTTTAAAACTAACTTTTTATATAAAAATTTGACCAAAAAATGAAGTATTTTGTGTTACCACGGCAACTATCGGCGGTTGACAACCGCCTTTTACCCACCCTTTTTGCCAGCCACGGACCTTTAGCTTTCGTGGCGGTTATGGGACTGAAGCAGGCTCATGCGGATTTCAATGATAATGCCAATTTCACCTTGGCCCTGCCACAGGAGTGGAACTGTCCTGCTTGTCCCGATGCGGCCCTAGCCACGATAACTTATTCGGACAGGCTGGAACTACCGCCAGATTATCCCTCGGGCAAATCGGATCATCCCTGTCTTTCCTTGTCCAGCGGCCGCTACATTGCCCACACTGATTTTAAATGGCTCTGGGAAATTCTCCGGGCCGTTGATGCCGATATCACATGTGTAAATGTGGACCCGCAGTTGTCGGCATTTCAAGAGAAGATTCAGCTTACCACGGAGGGCATGATAGCCGGTTTTCGCCGTTTATATGCCGATACCGCCTGGCCCGCCCCCATGCCGTCTAATTGGCCTCATCATCTGTTTATTAAGACCAAGGTCCTGCATAAAATTGCCCCCGACAGTACCTTGCCCTTGGAGTTTGCCGCATTATTAAAACAGGCTCAAGATTCCTCCTTAAGTATTAAAAGTCTGCGGATCGCGGGTTCGCTGCTGGATTTGGCTGATTCTGCCGATTTGCTGAGCTTTTTTCGCCAAACCATTTCCTCGTTGTCATATATTAATTCCGCTGGTCAGAGCTTAACGGAGGGGGGGCGATTATTCGGCAAGGTAATATTGGGCAATAATGTTCGCATCGGCCGATCGGCTTTGATTGTCGGCCCTGCCCTTCTCGGAGATAACGTGACCGTCGGCAGCGGGACCGTGATCCGCAGCTCCATCGTCGGCAATGATCTTTCCTTGCCGGGCGGGTCGGTGTGGGAAAATGATATCGTGCTTGAGACTAACAGCGAGGGGAATAAATCTCTCAGCCGGCAGCAAAGATATCGCAGAAAATATTATCGCATTAACGGCAGCTTACAGCCGGAGCATCGCTGCTATCGTACCTGGCGGTGGTTTTCTTATGGCGGCATATTCAAGCGGCTGGCGGATATGGTCGTAGCGACGGTGATGCTCATATTATTTGCCCCTTTTTTTCCCATTCTGGCGGCAGCGATCAAGATTTCCTCTAAGGGGCCGGTTTTTTTTAAACACCGGCGTCAGGGTCGCTATGGCCGGGATTTTAACTGTCTTAAGTTCCGCACGATGATTTCCGGCGCCGATAAAATCCAGGACCGGCTCCGGGCGGTAAATCAGGTCGATGGTCCGCAGTTCAAGATCGAAGATGATCCCCGGGTCTCTTCCGTGGGAAGATTTTTGCGTGATACCTGTATCGACGAGATACCTCAGTTTATAAATGTTCTTCTCGGACAGATGAGCGTTATCGGCCCGCGGCCCTCGCCGGAAAGGGAAAATCTCTTCTGTGCCTATTGGCGTGATGCCCGCTTATCAGTTCGTCCCGGAATCACCGGTTTATGGCAGGTATCGCGTACCCGCGAACCGGGCCAGGATTTTCAGGAATGGGTGGCTTACGATAGCCGGTATGTCAGAAATCTCTCCGCGAAGTTGGATTTATGGATCTGCTGGAAAACGGCTAAGCACCTGATCAGAAATTTCGTCCGCCAGTTTTGATAACCCGTCAAACAAAGGGTACTATCGTACTTTTTCTGGCGCAGCATTAGCCCTAATGTGGTGCGAAGGTGCGAAGGTGCGAAGGTAAGAAGGTAAGAAGGTAAGAAGGTAAGAAAGTAAGAAAGTAAGAAAGTAGGAAAGTAGGAAAGTAGGAAAGAATCATGATGGGCGAGATTCGATAAATAATCTGCGAAAGCAAACAGGGAGAATTGTATATGAAAAAGCAAGGATTGATTAACTGGACTATTCTTATAGTTATCCTTATCGGCCTGGCGGTCCTCGCGGTTACGGCGGTGGGTTTGCGTAAATGGCAGCGTGGTCAGCGGGCCAGCGAAGGTTTGCGGCTAGGCCTGGCCGCTTATCAAGAGGGTCGCTGGGAAGATGCCGCCAAACAATTGGGCCGCTATGTCGCCCTGGTTCCCGATGATATAGATATTATTCTTAAGTACGCTGATGCCCAGTTAAACACTCGACCATTAAAGCCGGGCAATGTCGCATACGCCCTAAAGGCGTATCGTAATGTTCTGCGGCTGGACAAAGGCAATGTCGTCGCTCTCGCCAAGGCAGTTGATCTGAATATCCGGATAGATGCAGCCGGTGAAGCGGTACTCATCGCCCGCCGGGCACTCGAAGCTAATGATAGTCCGGAAATCCGTCGCTGGCTGGCGGTCGCTCACAACGCCCAGAAGCAGTATGACGAGGCGGCACAACAGTTACAACAAATCATCAAAGACCATCCCGAAGATACCCTGGCTTACGAAATGTTGGGTCAGCTCGCTATGCGGGCCCCGCAGCTATTTGACACGCCTACTTCGCGTTGGTTCGATGAAGCGGTACAAAAGAATCCCTCCTCTGCCAATGTTTATATCGCCCGGGCCGAATATTATCTCCACCAGCGTGAGCACAATAAGGCTTTGGAGGATCTCCAATACGCCCGCAAACTCAACACACCAGACATCAATATCAAGTTGCGTTTGGCCAGGGGATTTATTGCTGCCAATGCCCTCGATACCGCCCGCGAAATACTCAGCGAGGTGCAAAATAGCAATCCGGCTAATCTGGATCTATGGAACACCTGGTTGTCGCTAGCGATGAGGTCAGGTTCTCCTGGGGAGGTCGTCAAGATTGCCGAGTCAGCCCTGGAGAATTTGTCTGCTACCGCCCGTTGGGATTTTCTGCCTAACGCCATTGAAATATTTATTCAGACAGGCCGTCTCGACCAGGCCGAGGAATATATTGAAGAAATACGCCGGCAGGACATGCTTCCCGCCCAGATCGCCCTTTGGCAGGGAATGATTGCCCAGCAAAAAGGCCGACACTTCGAAGCCGTCAATTTTTTCCAGCAGGCGATGGAGAAGGGTGACAAATCATCCCGCGTCAACACCGCTTTGGCGGAATCTCTGGCTCGTTGCGGCGATTATAAATCAGCCCTGCAGCAACTGCGGGAATTAATTCTAGAATCCCCGGACCAGGCGATATATCACTTGAATCTTGCCCGGCTTCTCCTGCAGGATAATCGATTCGACGAAGCCGCCGAACAAATACACCGGGTCATGCAGATTGATCCCGCCAGTAAGTCAGCCGTCCTGCTCGACCTGCAAATTCAAATGCAGCGATTAGCCAGCCGCCGGCACCCTCCCGCCGCCGAAGAATATCAGGAGCTTAAGCAGCGGCTTGATGCTCTGGCCCAGGCTGCCGAAGCGAATCCCGATGTTATGTTGCTGCAGTTCCGGTTGGCGTTGCTGCAGCAGGATTATGACCAGGCCCAAAAAATATTGGCCGATTTGGAACAAATGCAGTATTCCCGGCAGATTATCGCCTTATCCTCTGTAGAGTTGCTCGTGGCTCGCAAGCAGCCCCAACAGGCAATAACTAAACTCAAGGAAATTATTTCTGAGTTTCCCGATTCCACCACGGCGATTATGGCCTTGGCCGATTTGTATGATAAACAAAATCAACCCCAGGATGCTGAAAAACTGCTCCAGGATTCTTTAACCCGCATGCAATTACCTTTGCAGCGCCGCTCCTTGGCCCTTTCGCTGGCCGAGAAGTACATATCATGGAACCAAACCGAACAGGCATACAATTTGCTTTCCAAGTTGGCCCGGGAACTGCCTAATGACGTTCCTCTGCGGCGGCGTATGCTGCACTTTGACCGGACAATTAAGGACGCCGCGCTGGCCCAGAGTTTAATCGATGAAATCAAGAAAATCGAAGGCGACCGGGGCTGGCAGTGGCGCTATGAAACCGCCCAACAGTGGTTGGCGGGCGATGCATCACCCAGTGACTATTCCCGCGTGGTTTCCCTTTTGAAGGAGAATTTGCAGTCTAATCCTTCCGATCAGGAAAGCCGGATGCTGCTGGTATCGGTGTATAACCGGGTAGAGCAGTACCAACTGGCCGCTTTGACCTGCCGCGATGCCTTGAGTCGTTCCCCGGATAATGTTTCGCTGATGATTGCCGCTATTGTAGCACTTAATAAAGCCGGCGATTTTGAACAGGCTGACGAAATTATTGATCAGGCCGCACGGGAAAATATCTCTCATCCTGTTCTGACGGAGCTAGATTTGCAAAGTCGCTATCGCCGCGGCAAGTTGGTTGATGTGGAAAAAATTCTCGAAGAAAAACTCCAGTCCGATTCCGCTGCGGTGGAGAACCGCTTATTGCTAGCTTCGATAAAGATCCGCCTGGGTAAGTTCGATCAAGCTACTGGGGTACTTGATAAAATATTAGGAGAAAATCCGGACTCGTTTCCGGCTCGCCGTCTGCAGGTGGAATTAATGCTTCGTCAGGAAAAACCTGATGATGCCTTGAAACTATGCGACAAGATCGTCGATCGCTATAAGAATGCCCCAGCCTATCTTTTACGGGCCGCTACCGCCGCCCTGCTGGGCCGGCTGGATCGCAGTGAAGCGGATATTGCCGACGCCCTTAAGTTGGAGCCGCAAAACGCAGAGATTTGGCTGCAGCAATACAATTTATATCGCAAGCTGGGCCGCGATGGGCAGGCGGTCGCTGCCATTGAGAAAGCATTGAGCTTGCGTCCCAAAGATCCGGAGGTAATAAAGCGGGCCACGGGTCTGTTTTTGCAATCAAAGGATCCCGAACTTCTCGCACGAGGGAAGAAACTTTTAGATGAGTCCCTCCAGGCCATGCCGGGTGATGTGGATTTACGCTTCCAGAAGGCCCACCTGTTGTTACTCGAAGAAACCAGACCAGCGATAGAAGAGGCAACCGCTCTGTTGAAGGGGATTGTGGAGGATCAGCCCCGCGCCAGTCGTGCCTGGACCTTGCTTAGTCAACTGGCCTTTCAAACCGGACAATTCAACAAAGCGATGGATCTGGCATTTCAGGGGCTAATCTATTGCCGTAACGATAAAGAACTTCTTTCGCTCAAAGCCCAGGCCGAAGCAGCGCAATCGCCAGCCTTGGCCATCCCAACCCTGAAAACCCTCTTTGAAACCGACCCTAACAATCTTGATGTAGCGCTGCGCCTGGCCCAGTTGTATGAACAGGCCGGCGATCCGGCAAAAGCCGCTGGTTTCCTTCGGTCTTTAAACCTCGCCGGTAGCAATGAGGATCTGAGAAGGAGGGATATTGCCCTGGCCGTCGCCCTCTATAAAAGCGGCGCTAAGGAACAAGCCATCCATTCCCTGGAAACTCTCCAGCAGTCCGATCCTAATGATACACGTGTCTTACTCGCCCAGATCCAGCTACTCACTCTGGAATCCCGTTGGGACGATATTGCTCTGAAGGTCAATCAATGGCATAAACTTTACCCCAACGATCATGCTACGCTGCTGGTTATTGCTAAACAGCTTGCTAATTTGCCCCATGAAGACGCTCACAAAACCACCGAGTCGATTTTGCATGCCGTGCTTAATGATAATCCGGATGATGTAATTTTTCTAAATGCCCTTGCTCTTTTCTACCAGTCAACGAATCGGCCGGTTGAAGCCGCTCCGATATATGAGAAAATTATTAAGCTTCAACCCGACAACGCCGTGGCTTTTAACAACCTGGCCTGGATTCTCTGTGAAAAACAGAACCAATACCAACAGGCTCTGGAGATGGCCCAGAAAGGTTTAGCCCAGGCCCCCAATTACCTGGATCTGTTGGATACCCGGGGCATGGCCTACTATCGCTTGGGAAAACTGGACTTAGCCCTGGAGGACTTTAAACGATGTATTGACCTTTATCCGCAATATTCTGCCGGTCTGGTGGGCAGCTTGTATCATCATGGTAAGCTTCTCGCCCAACTTCATAAGAAGGATGGTGCCGTGAAAAGTCTCAAACAAGCCCTGGAATTGAATGCCGGGAAAAATACTTTAACTGCTGATGATATTTCGGAGATCCAACGCTTACTCACGGAACTTGCACAAGGAGATTGAATCATGTCCGAACTAACGCCGTCAGCTAAAAGTTTGTTAAACCAGATTCCTCTCCAGTTCAATGAGCCTAATTATGAATTACTGGATGGAAAACAATGGTCTTATGTCAAAGAGCGTTATCGAATGACCCAGCGGGAATTACAAATCGCTCAACTGGTTTGTCGCGGACTGAGTAACGAGAATATCGCTCAAAACCTCAGAATCCAGCAGGGTACGGTCAAAACTCATATAAGGAATATTTATCGCAAAGCCTGGGTTCGCAGCAAGGTGGCCCTGTTCCTGCGCTTTATTAAGGACGCCCAGGAGATGGCCCTTTAGATCATCTTAATGGGCTTGATTTTTGTCTATAACTTCACTGCTTCATTATAATTATATAGTTATATCGAATGGCACTTCCTTAAGCAATTACAGGCGAAAACTTAGTTTCAAAAACCTTATTTTTACACCCAAAATAAGGGTTTGACAAATTGCCCGATCGAGAAACATCCTAAAGGAAGTGCCATTCTAGCTATATCCTTATCCTAATTAAGTTTTTATGTTGTTTTTTGAGAAAAAACAGAATATAATAAAATAAATACTTATGAAACTTATCTATAAGGAATGCTTATGAAACTCATTAGGTTTATAACCGTCAGATTATCATTAATCGTTATAGTAACAGCCCTTGCTGTTACCTCGCATGCCGGCATTAGCAACCCCTTATGGACACCGATATTTAAAGGGATATGCTACAAGTATGTTACGTCGGATACCCCGCGACTCCAGAAACTTTTCGTGATGCGAGTCGATCTTCATGATCCCGATATCGTTTTATATACCACCCCATCCAATGGCGCAGGGGAATGTGAAACCAATAGGCAGACATGCAGTAATTTTCTCGAGCAATATAATTTACAGGTAGCTATGAACGCTAACTTCTTCTCTTTTGACTGCAACTACCCGACAACCGATCTTAAGTGTTTGGCGGTTTCTAATGGCGACGTCGTATCCCCACCAGGCGGCGGTGCTTGCGCTTTGATGGTTACTCAGGACAATATCGCTACCATCGCCATGACCAGCCTGGGAATGGATCTCGCTGATGTCTATACCGCCGTCGGCACCTATTATTACACCGATAGGGTCAATTGGATCTTATATAACGGCCAAATTAACACCGACGACGCCGAGCTGAATCCTTACTCTTCCGTCGGCCTATCGCAGGATAAGCGGTTTCTTTATATGCTCGTTATTGACGGCCGGCAAAGTGGATACAGCCTGGGTTGCACCGGGACCGAACTTGCCGAATGGATGAAGTTCATTGGCGCCTACAACGCTATGCAGCTCGATGGTGGTGGTTCTTCCACTATGGTAAAAGACGACGGTTCAGGAAATGCCATTGTGCTCAACAGTCCTTCCGACGGTACCGAGCGACTTTGTGGCAATCACCTGGGGGTCATTGCCGGGCCTTTGACGCCAAGCGATTATTGTGGCATACCAGGTACTGCTTATTATATGGAAATGGACCTCTCCGGCCCCCAAGGCAAACCCGATTGCTACGTTGACCTCTACGATCTTCTGGAAATCGTCGCTGGCTGGCTTGAATGTAACGACCCCCGCTTTCCTGCCGGCTGCTCACCATAACTTATTGTACTTGAAATTCATAGGAATTTACCTTATAATAAACAGTAGCAAAATAGGACATTTATCGGATTGCATAACAAAAACCAAATTTAGGATAAAGTTAATCATGGCAGATATTAAACATATTTTAGGGTTAATTTTTTTAATCACTTGCCTGGCTTTGACCAATTCCGCCCAAGCGGAACTGGTAGCCTATTATCCTTTCGATGGCGATCTTAATGACTATTCCGGCAATGGCAAAAACGGGGTTTTCTGGAGCGCTGGCAGCAGTAACGCCACCCCGACCTTCGTCACGGGTGTGGTCGGCCAGGCGATCTCCCTCCATGAATTTGCCAGCTATGATACCGCCGGCATCGGCGGCACGCGGATTGAACAAGGCGTGATCCTGCCGGATGAGTCCTATTTTGATTTTGTCGATGCGATAACCGTATCGTACTGGATTAAATTTAACTCCGTACTTACCGTCAATAATCAGGGCTGGTTTTCTGCGGCAGGAGCGACCAAAAGCAGGGCCAGCGATCAGTGGAGTACGCAAAGTAACTGGAATACCGGTGCGCAGCGGCTTGCCTGGAGGATTGGTCACACATCTGGTGCAACCAGTACCTTTTCCGTGAGACCCGGTACCACCGACGACATCTTTCACCTGGGTGTGGATGAATACGATCAGCCAGCTTGGGACACTTGGTATCATGTGGTGACGACGTATGACTCCGTAACCGGATGGGCGACGATTTATCTCAATGGTGAGTGGGACATGGCGATTCAACGGACTTTGGCTGATAGAACAATAGGTGACAGAAATAACATCAACGCCGCGGTCGGCATTGGCATCTATGCCAACAGTGATTATACACCGTGGGGTACAAATGATAGCTATTCTAATTCTCACGATGGTCTGATCGATGAGGTAGCCATTTACGATAATGCGCTCAGTCCGGAAGACGTTGCAAAAATCTACACCGAAGGCCCAATTTACTGCGGCATGAACGGCATGACATACCTCAAAGGCGATATATCCGGAGCAACTGGCCTGCCGGATTGTTATATTGATCTGTATGACCTGGCGGTGGTTCTCGAAAATTGGCTCGAATGCACAGATCCTTTTAATCCCACGGAGTGTTCGCCTTAGGTACTTGTGCCTGCCTTTTTAACTCGCGGGAAAATTCCCCGTCTGCCAAGTCGATTTACCTCTCTCTTTAGATCATCTTAACGGGCGTGATTTTTGCTATAACTTCACCGCTTCATGATAATTATATAGTTATATCCTATATTAAATTTTATGTTGTTTTGGGGGGGGAAACAGAATATAATAAAATAAATACTTATGAAACGTCTAAGGAATGCTTATGAAACTCGTTAGGTTTATAAGCGTTAGTTTATCATTGATCGTTATAGTAACAGCTCTTGCTGTTAGCTCATATGCCGGCATTAGCAATCCCTTATGGACACCGATATTTAAAGGGATATGCTACAAGTATGTTACCTCGGATACCCCACGACTCCAGAAACTTTTCGTGATGCGAGTCGATCTTTATGATCCCAATATCGTTTTATATACCTCCCCATCCAATGGCGCAGGTGAATGTGAAACCAATAGGCAGACAGGCAGTGATTTTCTCGAGCAATATAATTTACAGGTAGCCATCAACGCCAACTTCTTTTCCTACACCTGCACCTATCCGACAACCGATCTTACGGCTTTGGCGGTATCTAATGGCAACGTCGTATCCCAGCCGGGCGGCGACGATTGCGCTTTAATGGTCACGCAGGACAATATCCCTACCATTGCAGCGACAAGCCCTGGAATGAATCTCACCAATGTCTATACCGCCGTCGGCACCCATTATTACACCAGTGCGATGGATTGGATTTTACAGAACGGCCAAATTATCACCACCAACGACAATCAAGATCCGCACACCGCCGTTGGCGTATCGCAGGATAAACGGTTTCTTTATATGCTCGTTATCGATGGCCGGCAAAGTGGCTACAGCCTGGGTTGCACAAGGTACGAACTTGCCGAATGGATGCAGCTCTTTGGCGCCTACAACGCTATTATGCTCGATGGCGGCGGTTCAACCACTATGGTAAAAAACGACGGTTCGGGAAATGCCATTCTGCTTAACAGTCCTTCCGATGAATCCGAGCGACTTTGCGGCAATCACCTGGGGGTCTTTGCCCCGCCTTTATCATCGTCAAGCGATTACTGCGGCATCCCGGATACGATTTATTATTTGCAAACCGACATCTCCGGCCCCCAAGGCAAACCTGATTGCTATGTTAACCTTTACGATCTTCTGAAAATCGTCACCGATTGGCTTGAATGTAACGACCCCCGCTTTCCTGCTAAATGCTCGCCATAGCTAATGGTACTTGAAATTCATAGGAATTTAACGTATAATATATAGTAACAAAATGGGACATTTATCTGACTGCATAAGGAAAACCAAATTTAGAATAAAGTTAATCATGGCAAATATTAAGCATCTTTTAGGGCTAATTTTTTTAATCACTTGCCTGACTTTGGCCAATCCCGCCCAGGCGAAACTGGTAGCCTATTATCCCTTCGATGGCGATCTTAATGACTATTCCGGCAACGGCAAAACCGGGGTTTTCTGGAGTAATGGCGCCACGGCCGCGCCGTCCTTCGCCATGGGCAAATTCGGCCAGGCGATCTCGTTAACCGCTTTTGCCACTTATAACACCGCCGGTGTAGGCACCACCAGGATCTTTGAACAGGTTATCCTGCCGGATGAAAGCTACTTCGATACCGTCGACGATATGTCTATCGCCGCCTGGGTGAAGTTCAACTCTGTGATGGCCATCGCCAACCAGGGTAATTATGGCGGGATTGTCACCAGGGGCAATAATCTACAGTATCAGCTCTCTACCAACTGGTATTCCGCCTCCGGCTACAGCCGGTTTTATTGGAAAGTGGTTGGTACCGGCTGGAATAACAGCACCTATTCGGTCCTGCCCGGCACAACCAATAACCCGACTGCCATAACAGATTTTGATGAATGGTATCATGTGGTGGTGACGTACAGCAGCGCCAGTGGCACTAATGCGATCTATGTCGGTGGGGAATTAAATATTTCCCAGACTAAAACTACTATATTGACACCGTTATTAGATACGGCTTCAGCGGTGTCTATCGGTGCACGTGCTACGAGCGATTACACACCGGAAGCCCTCGGGACCAGCCACGACGGTCTGATCGACGAGGTGGCTATTTATAATCATGCTCTCAGTCCACAGGAAGTGGAAAAAGTCTATGCCGAAGGTCCTCTTTACTGCGGCATGACCGGCATGACATTCCTTGAAGGTGATATATCCGGGCCGGCTGGCGTGCCCGATTGTTATATTGATCTATACGATCTGGCCGTGATCTTGGAAGACTGGCTCGAATGCACAGATCCTTTTAACCCCGCGGAATGTACGCCTTAGTAACTTTCGCCTGCCTTTTCAACTCGCGGCAAATTCCCCCATCTGCCAGGTCGATTTACATCCCTCTTTAGATCATCTTAATGGGCTTGATTTTTGCTCTATAACTTTATCGCTTCACGATAATTATATAACTACATCCTATATAAACTTTTATGTTGTTTTTCGGAGAAAAACGGAATATAATAATATGATAAAATAATTATTTATGAAACTTGACTATAAGGAATGCTTATGAAACTCATTAGGTTTATAACCGTCAGATTATCATTAATCGTTATAGTAACAGCCCTTACTGTTACCTCGTATGCCGGCATTAGCAATCCCTCATGGACACCGATATTTAAAGGGATAAGCTACAAGTATGTTACCTCGGACACCCCGCGACTCCAGAAACTTTTCGTGATGCGAGTCGATCTTCATGACCCCGATATCGTTTTATATACCTCCCCATCCAATGGTGCAGGGGCATGTGATACCAATAGGCAGACATGCAGTAATTTTCTCGAGCAGCATAATTTGCAGGTAGCTATGAACGCTAACTACTTCTCCTTGGACAACCCAGACTGCCCCTATCCGACAACAGATCTTAAGTGTTTGGCGGTTTCTAATGGCAATGTCGTATCCGCGGCGGGCGGCGGCGCTTGCGCTTTAATGGTTACCCAGGACAATATCGCTACCATCGCAATGACCAGCCTGGGAATGGATCTCACCGATGTCTATACCGCCGTTGGCACCTATTATTACACCAACAGGGTATATTGGATATTGAAGGACGGCCAAGTTAACACCACCAGCGACGACCTGAATCCTCTTACCAGTGTCGGCCTATCGCAGGATAATCGGTATCTTTATATGCTCGTTATCGACGGCCGGCAAAGTGGCTACAGTATGGGCTGCACCGAGATCGAACTTGCCGGATGGATGCAGCTTATGGGCGCCTATAATGCGCTTCGGCTCGACGGCGGCGGTTCGAGCACGATGGTAAAAGACGACGGTTCCGGAAATGCCATTCTGCTCAACAGTCCTTCCGACGGTTCCGAGCGAGCGTGTGGCAATCACCTGGGGGTTTTTGCCCCCGGACTTGACCAGAAATCTGATCTAACTATTGTTGAGCCAGTAGTGGTATCACCAACGAGCGTATCTCAGGGAGGGGCGATTCAGGTGGATTGGACAGAGAAGAACATGGGTTCGGTTGCCAGCAGCCCCGCGCATCATACGAAGATATTTTTATCTACCAGTACCTATGGAACAACCTATCAGCTTGCCTACTGTGGGCCGATGAATACGTTGGTAGTTGGCGCAACGCAATCTTATTCCGAACCCGCCATCGTGGTGCCCACTTCGGTTCCGGTTGGAGATTATTATGTCACGGTACATATCGACTGCGATTCAGAGGTTTCCGAAGAAAACGAGAATAATAATATCGGCAGTTCAAGCCCCAATAGGGTTACCATTGCCTTGCCTTGTGGCGGCCAGGGATATCCCGCGGGGGATATATCAGGGCCGCAGGTCCAGCCCGACTGTTATGTTGATCTCTACGATCTTATGGAAATCGTCACCCACTGGCTCGAATGTAACGACCCTCGCTTTCCTGCAAGCTGCTCGCCATAGCTTATGGTACTTGAAATTCATAGGAATTGAACTTATAAAACAGTAACAAAATGGGACATCTATCTGATTGCAAAAGGAAAACCAAATTTAGGATGAAGTAAATTATGGCAGATATAAAGCATATTTTAGGGTTAATTTTTTTAGTCACTTGCCTGACTTGGACCAATTCCGCCCAGGCAGAACTGGTAGCCTATTATCCCTTCGATGGCGATCTTAATGACTATTCCGGCAATGGCAAAAACGGAGTTTACTGGAGCGGTGGCTCTTCTACCGCCACCCCGACCTTCGTCACGGGCCAAGTCGGCCAGGCGATCTCTCTCCGGGCCTTTGACAGCTATAATGAATCCGGCGTCGGCGGCACGCGGATTTATCAAGGCGTGATCCTGCCGGATGAGTCCTTTTTTGATTTTGCCACTGAGCTAAGCATATCGTGCTGGGTTAAATTTCACTCCCCGATGATAGTCATTGGTACAGACGGCCAACATCAGGGCGCGTGGGCTGCGCTGGTGCAAAGAAGCAGGACCAGCAATCATTGGTGTCTGCAAACCAACTGGAATACCGTTAACAGCGCTCAGCGGCTTTCCTTTAGGATTGCTCACCCATCTAGTTCTACCAGTACCATGTCCGTCAGACCCGGCACTTCCGATGTCGCTTTGCACCTGGCTATGGATCCAAGTGATTGGGTTACACCAAACTGGGACCTCTGGTATCATGTGGTAACGACGTATGACTCCGCGGGATTGGCGACGATTTATCTCGATTCTGCGGTGAACAGGACGCAGCAAGATACTGGGCTTGATCACTCAATAGTTGACAAAGGTGACGGCGGCTATAACTTAGCGGTCGGCATTGGCATCTATGCCAACAGTGATTATACTCCAGGTGGTACAGGCACTAGCTCTGCGTATTCTCACGATGGTCTGATCGATGAGGTAGCCATTTATGATAATGCGCTCAGTCCGGAAGAAGTAGAAAAAATCTACACCGAAGGCCCACTTTACTGTGGCATGACCGGCATGACACTCCTCAAAGGCGATATATCCGGACCAACGGGCCTCTCGGATTGTTATATTGATCTGTATGACCTGGCGGCGATTCTCGAAAATTGGCTCGAATGCACGGATCCATTTAATCCGGCGGAGTGCGCGCCTTAGGAACTTGTGCCTGCCTTCTCATTACGTTGAGGAGGTTATGAAATGGCTTCTAGGAAGGACTTGATATTTCTATCGAGTCCTCTTTTTTTGCGGTCTATGGCAATGGGGAAATTCCGCCCCCCATTAATGGGGGCTTTTTCTTTTAACATCCTCGTTGATTTTTGTAGAATTCCTATTATGATAGTAAAAACTGTGGTGCGGCATTTTTCTTCCGCCCGCCCCATGCAGTAACTACTTTAAAATAAAAGACTTAATGGGGAATAGTGTAACGGCAGCACAACTGACTCTGGATCAGTTAGTCAAGGTTCGAATCCTTGTTCCCCAGTTTATTTGTCTTGTTCCTCATCACCGCGGGGGGATTTAACCTGGCTTTATCTTATCCGATCCTCAGGGATTTTTCCTTTTACCTTTCCAGTTGTGACTTTAAATGCTGCGACCGTGTCAGGGGCCAGCGGGCAAACGCCTCCAGCGCATGATATTCCGGCAGTCCCAGGTCGTCATAGATCCGGGCCGTGGTCATATTGCGGTCTTCCGCCCGCTGCCAGAATTCCCGGCTGTCATAAGGGCCGGGGAACATCGCACGGTCTTTTTGGCTTTGATGGCGAAAGATCGCGTAACGCTTCAGTCGCAGCTCATCGGGTGAGAGCGGCACCGCCATTTCTATCTGGGCTGGGCTCCATTCCTGCCATGCTCCTCGATACAGCCAGAGTTTGGCCTTGCCCACTTTTTTATCTTTATTTTGTTTTAAGGCGGTCAGTATCGCCTCCAGACACAGCCGATGTGTGCCATGCGGGTCTGACAGATCACCCGCCGCGAAGATGATCTGGGGCTTGATTTTTTCAATAATCTTTTTGACCGCCGCGATATCTTCCGCCGTCAGGGAGAGTTTTTGTACCTTCCCCGTATTATAGAACGGCATGTCCAGAAAATGGATATTTTCTTCCGCGATCCCGCAATACTTCGCCGCGTCGATAGCCTCCGTCCGGCGGATCAATCCTTTAATCGCCTGAATCTCCTCCGTATCCACTTCACCGGGTTTTTTCTTGAGCAGAAATTTATCGATATGCTGCTCGATTATACGTGACTGCTGGGGCGTCAGGTTGAAGATATTATTGAACTCTCGCACGAAATCCGCATAGCGAGACACATTGTGATCGAATACGCTCAGGTACCCGCTGACCATATACGCTGTATGTACTTCATGCTCTTGCTGGGCCAGCCGCATCAACACCCCGCCCATGGAGATCACGTCGTCATCCGGATGAGGGCTTAGTACCAGGATCCGCCGCTTATTGCTTTTACCCGCTGGCCAGCCGGTAATGGTTTTCATTTGCCGGCGGAATACCTCAATATTGAGCTTATACGCCCCGCCCGCTGCTTGCAGCAGGTCAGCCAGACCGTTTTCCGCGTAATCTTCATTGGTCAGTTTGAGGATGGGTTTGTCCAGCTTTCTTGCCAGCCAGATCACCGCCTGCCGCTGTAGAATATCGTCCCACGGGCATTTTTCCCCCGTCAGCCAGGGCGTCGCTATCCGCGTCAGGTCAGCTGCCGATGATTCGTCCAGATATACGGTGGCGTTTGGATGCTCCTGCAGGAAACTCGCCGCCACCCCGGCGGATATTTCCCCCTCTACCGCCCGTCGGATGATCGCCGCCTTGTGTTCGCCGAAGCTCAGCAGACAGATCTGCCTGGCCTTCAGGATCGTCCCCACCCCCATGGTAATCGCTGTCTGCGGCACATATTCTTCCCCGAAAAAATCGCTCGCCGCGTCCTTGCGGGTAACGTTATCCAGCCGCTCCTGGTGGGTAATGCTGTTGCGGAGCGTGCCCGGCTCATTAAAGCCGATGTGCCCACTCCTGCCGATCCCCAGAATTTGCAGGTCTATGCCGTCCGCCTGTTCTATCGCTTTCTCGTACTCCTGGCAGTAATCCTTGATTTTCTCCGCCGCCACCACCCCGGAAGGGATATGAATATTCTCCGGCCGCACGTTAATATGATCGAACAGATTTTCTTTCATCCAGCGGTGGTAGGATTGCAACGCCTCCGGCTCGATTGGCCAGTATTCATCCAGGTTAAAGGTAATGCAGCGGGAAAAGTCCAGCCCTTCTTCCTGGTGCCGGTGGATCAGCTCCCGATACACGTTTATCGGCGTATGACCCGTCGCCAGCCCCAATACCGTCTTATGGCCTTTGCGGTTATTTTCTTTTATCAGCTCGGCGATCCGCTGGGCCACAGCCTGGCACGCGTGTTTATCATCCGAATAAATCTTTACCGGTATTTTTTCGTTTTTTTTTAAATTATTGATGTTCTTTTCCTTCATAGCAATGAAAATAATTTTTTAAGGTTTAATAGTAATCCCACGTTTTGCCCGCTACATCCGAACCGGCGGCAGCCGCTTTATATTGCCCAGGTTTTGTTGTGCCTGATATCTTGCCTTATTGATCCAGTCGATCAGGGGGCCGGGCCCGATTAAATATACTCGTTGAGCATATTCTCCAGCAATTCCTGCCGCCCGCTGGCGATCTGTGGTTCGCCGTGCTGGAGGATATAAGCCTCCAACTCCTCGAAGCCGACCTTACCACTCTCGATATCCTTTCCCAGTCCTTTATCCCAGCCCCCGTAACGCTGCTTGAGAAAATCGGAAAATCGCTTTTCTTCGATCATTTTCGCCGCGTTTTTCAGCCCGCGGGCAAAGGCGTCCATCGCCCCGATATGACCGTAGAACAGGTCCATCGACTCGATCGACTGCCGCCGAAGTTTGGCGTCAAAATTTAAGCCCCCGCTGGTGAACCCGCCCGCCTGCAGAATGATATACATCGCCAGTGTCGTCTCGTTAATATCCGTCGGGAACTGGTCGGTATCCCAGCCCAATAGATAATCGCCCCGGTTGGCGTCCACCGAGCCTAGTATCCCGTTGGCCGCACAGAACGACAGTTCATGCTGAAAGTTATGTCCTGCCAGCGTCGCGTGGTTGGCCTCGATATTTAGCTTGAAATGCTCCAGTAAATTATACTTCTGCAAAAATCCATAGCAGTTTCCCGCATCGAAGTCATATTGATGTTTCGTTGGTTCCTTGGGCTTCGGCTCGATTAACAACTGCCCCTTAAACCCGATCTTTTTCTTATAGTCCACCGCCATCTGCAAGAGTAGCGCCATATGATCCAGCTCCCGCTTCATATCGGTATTGAGCAGCATATCATAGCCTTCCCGCCCGCCCCAGAAGACATACCCTGCTCCGCCCAGTTCCTGCGTGATTTCCATCGCTTTTTTGATCTGGCTGGCGGCATAGGCAAAAACCTCCGGTGAGGGATTCGTCCCCGCTCCCGCCATGAACCGCCGATGCGAAAACGCGTTCGTTGTCCCCCACAATAGCTTTATCCCCGTTTCGTTTTGCCACTTTTTCGCCTGGACAACCATCTTATCCAGCCGCTTATTCGTCTCGGCCAGATTGTCCGCCTCCGGGGCGATATCCCGATCGTGGAAGCACCAGAAATTCACCCCCAGCTTGATGAAGAATTCGAACGCCGCCTCCATCGTCATTTGGGCTACTTTCATCGGGTCATCGGATTTGTTATACGCCCGGATCATCGTGCCCGGCCCAAACGGGTCGCTCCCCAGCCCCTTGAAGGTATGCCAGTAGCACACCGCGAACCGCAGATGCTCTTCCATCGTCTTACCCAGCACCCGTTCCTGGGGATTATAATGCTTAAACGAGAGCGGATTTTTCGCGTCCGCCCCTTCATATTTGATCTTTTTCACTTCCGGAAAATATTCAGCCATTTTTAATCTCCTGTATTTTTATCAGTCCATGTGAAAAACTTCTCTCAGGGGCGTCGCCACCGGTGTACCATCCGGATTATATGCCATGATCCCGTCATTCATATAGTCCCACCATTTCCGCACCACCGCCTTGTTGGGCAGATCATCCGCACGGTTTTCATCCGTTAGTTTCTGCACCGCGAAGAGGGATGAAGTTTCCTCGTCATAGAATATCGAATAATCCGAAATTCCCGCTCTTCTGAGCTCCTCACTCAGTTCCGGCCAGATTTCGTCATGCCGCCTCTGGTATTCTTCCACCTGCCCCGGCGTCAATTTCATCTTAAAGGCATGTCTTTTCATCTTGCGACCCTACACCAAAATTTCTATCTTATTTCTGGAAATTATCCCTGACGGTAGTTATTCAAATCATATAATCTAGCCCAATTTATCGATTTGTACAAGATTTGACCGAAATATTTATTAAATTTGTTCTTTTACCCCTGCTACTTGAGGGATTTTTCAGGCGGTATCTGGTAATACCCTTTTGCCAATGCCTTATCCATAAGCATTTTTGCCTGCTCTTGATTGGGATAATAATACCCTATCTCGTGGCAAGTCTGCCAGATGCTAAATCCTCTTATTATTTCGTGGTACCTTTTTGCCAGATGTGGCACTCCTGCGCTAATTGATAAGCCGTTAAAAATGCAAGCTGCTGTCAAAACGACATACAACCCTTTGGCGATTGATGTCGGCGAAGGTTTTATCGTTTCCCATACCGCAATGTAGAGAAAAACTAGTATCAGTATATATGCAACTATATATCTTGAAGTAGCAAGAGCGTGTTTTATTCCGAATCCTGATCGGGTTAATGTCACCCCTATGGCGTTCACAATAATAAAGACTAAAAAATAATAAACGACAGGATTTTTTTGATAGTATCTTTTATAGGTGATATAAACAAACAGGATTATAGTTAGCGCTCCCGCTGCCGCTGCCGCAATCCTAACCTTTATATAGGATCCCAGCAAAACCAAAAAATAGGTTAAGGTATGCATCGGATTGGATAAGGCACTTAGCACCCTGGGATGACGAGAAGGGTAAGTATAATTATGGAAATAGACGTAAAACAACACCGCGATTATACCGAGGACTACCATGAGTCTGATAAGGTGGAATGTTTTCGGGCGGGTAATATAATCTGCTTTTTCGCCGCCAACTTTATGTCTTTCGAGGATTTTTTGCCCCGACCAGAGCGCCATCACGATGAAAACCAGTAGCCCGGCGCCGCTCGTAAAGGCCGCGGCCAGACCAAATAAAATAGCGGCGCAGAAGGAAGCAAGCCTTTGGCGGGCGAAAAACACCAGGGCCAGCAGGGCAAAGAGCAAGACATAGTAATTTTGCAGGGCCGCCGTTGCCCAGGTCATATTCTCCCAGGAAAAAACGCTGAAAAGAAAAAAAGGAACGGGTAAAAAGACCGAGGCCGGCACCCCCGTCTTTTTAAACAGATAGATAAGAATTAGAAAGATAAAAAATAACGCCGCGTTTCCCAGGTATATAAGATAGCTGAAGTCGATATAACCCAACAGGCAATACATCGCCTCCGCTATCAGTCGGGTAAAAACAATTCTATGCTCGTTGTGTTGGGTGAATAATAAATCAGGTCTTTCGGCTCTTGAGGTATTCAAATAACTCAAAAACACATCGTAATCATCTAAATATGGAATATTGACCGTATAATGAACCACCAGTAGTCCATAGACTACCATTGGCAATAGGATAATCCCACAAAAAACTATTTTGCGAAATAACATGGACATAAAGTAATTTCACCTTTCGTGCTCCATCGGTTTTTATCCGACACCGAGCATTATCACAAACCGCACTTTCTCCAGTATAACACTCCCGCCCGAAAGGTAAAATCGTTTTTATTAATCCTGATGATGCAGGTTAAGCGGAAGGGCAAGATGCTGGCTGGGGGTATTCTTCGGAACGCTAAAACTGGTTTATCATTTAATCTTTCCTCGCCCGGTGCGATATAACCAAAAACCAATTCCTATCAGCAGTATCGCTCCCGGCCAGGTCCCCAGCGGCTCACTCACGACCGCCAGCACATTTTGTCGGCCGGTTAGAACAATGGGGACAGCCAGCATTATCCCTACCAGCGCTTCACCGGTAATCAGTCCCGACGCGAAAAGTAGTCCCCGGTGATGGTATCCTTCCCGCGTCTGCTGGTCGAGTGCCTTTTTTTGGTGATATATCTTTACCGCCTGATGGATAATCCCGCCTGCCAGTATGGGCACCTCCAGCTCGAGCGGAAGATAAATTCCTATCGCCACCGCCAGTACCGGTGTGCGAAAGCTGCTGCCCCGGCGGACTAAATATTCATCCATAATAATGACCCCCGCCGCCAAGACCATCCCGATAAAAACGAAATCCCAGGGCAGTCCCCCGGCGAAAACTCCCTTAGCCACCGAGGCGATCAAATTCGCCTGGGGTGCTATCAGGGCGTGCCGGGTCGCGGAGCTGTGTCCGGCGAAACCGTAGGCCCGCTGCAGTAGTATTAATACCGGGGCGATCACCAGTGCCGCTGACAGTGTTCCTACTATCTGCATCACCTGCTGCTTCCAGGGCGTGGCCCCCACGATATAGCCTGTCTTGAGGTCCTGCATATTATCCCCTGCGATAGCCGCTGCGCAGCATACCACGCTGCCGATGATTATCGCCGCCGCCGGCCCGTTCGCCGCCCCCGTACCCATCAGCAGCAGTAACAATAATGCCGATACCAGCACTGTTGCTATCGTCACCCCGGAGATAGGATTATTCGATGAGCCTACCAGTCCTGCCATATACCCTGCCACCGCCGAAAATAAAAATCCCAGTATCAGCATCATCACCGCCATGGGCGCCGCGATAACCATCTGCCCCACGAATACCTGATACAACACAAACAAGGGTACCACGGATATCACTATCAATAGCAGAATCCATTTCATCGGCATGTCTTTTTCCGTTCGGGCGGGTTCTCTTTTCTGGCCTTTGGCGTCCTGGTAGGCCAGCAGCCCGCTTTTGAACCCTTTGAAAATTGAGCCGCGCAGCTTTAGCACCGTCCACACCCCACCCACCAGCATAGCGCCGACGCCGAGGTAGCGGGTCTGCGCCGACCAGATTTGATGGGCCCATTCAACCGCGGGTATGGCTTTGCCCTCTGCCATCGGCCAGCTCTGCCAGGCCGAGCAGATCGGGATCGCGATCAGCCAGTTGACCAGTCCCCCCAAAAAAATCAGCACCGCGATATTTAGCCCCACGATATACCCTACGGAAAGCAGTGCCGGGCTTAGATTCGAACCAAAATAGGCGATCACCCCTCCCATACCACGGGCCATCTCGATTACCGCCGCCCACAGGCGCAGCCCTGCCTCCCCCATTTTGAATAAACCGCCTGCCAGCCCAGCCAGCACCAGGTATTTGATATCGCTGCCGCCCCGTTCGCCGGATTTTAATACCTCGGCCGTTGCGATCCCCTCGGGAAACTTCAACTTGTCTTCGATAATCAGCGAGCGTCTTAGTGGTATGGTAAACAGCACCCCCAATAGTCCCCCTAACCCGGCAATCAGGGTAACGCTGACGTAGTTAAATTCCTTCCAAAAATCCAGTATTATCAGCGCCGGCAGGGTAAATATCACCCCCGCCGCCAGCGATTCGCCCGCTGAGGCCGCGGTTTGCACAATGTTGTTTTCCAGGATATTGCTCCGGCGGAACAGCCTTAGCAATCCCATCGATACCACCGCCGCCGGGATCGACGCTGAAACCGTCATCCCCGCGAATAGTCCCAGGTAGGCGTTAGCCGCGCCCAGTATCAGCGACAGCGCCACCCCTAAAACAACCGCCTTGACGGTAATTTCCGGCAATGGTTGTTTGCCGGAGTTCATGTTGGTTCTGCCAGGCGACGTCGGTTCTTCGAACTGCATTTGGTAATCGCCTTTATTTGACAAATTGACTTACGAAATATTTGGTGGTCAGCGGCTCTCCTGTCGCTTTTTCGATCATTACGTTCCAGTGGTAGAGGTTCGCCGGGGCAAAGATTTTCTCCCGCAGGTAATTTCCAATGCTTTTTTGGCCCACGAAACTGACTTTTGCCTCCGGTCCCGACTGCAGGACATTATGCACGATTTGATAATCGAGCTGCGACGCCAGCAGTTCACCCAGCACGTAATTGTGATAATAGCACGGTGCGATGGTGAAATGAATTTTGGCCGCCCAATCCGGTTCTTCTCGGTTTGCCGGTTTACGTACGAATTGATATTTCTCCACCAACCGCCACCAAAGGTCGTTCAAATTCTGGTCGGGATCGGCGTAGAGCTCCTTTTCGAAATCGTACATCACCATAGCCCAGCGGGCGAATATCAGTTGTTTCAGCTGGGCGTATTTACAACTGACGGCTGCGATTTTGCCCCCTTCTTCCTCCGTCAGCCCCAGCATTTGCTGCATCCAGTCGGCGTTGAGACTTAACCTGCCGAAGAACATGGCGATAGCCTCTGTGGTAAAAATGTGCGCCGGCTCCCGCAATAGATAAGGAACCTCCGGATCGCGATTTTTATCGTAAACCGCGTGCCCCAATTCGTGTAATATCGTCTCCATCCACTGTTCGTTGTTTTTCAGGTTGCACAGAATACGAATATCGCCTTGCCGGTCGATATCGGTGCAGAAGGCGTGGGGATTTTTGCCCTTGCGCTCATATAAATCGCTCTGCTGCAAAATTGATTCCACCTCTAGTCCAATGCCGTCGTAATATTTGACCGCTAATTCCCGAACGTCCTGGTTTTCGTAGTAAACGTCCAGATTCAGGCCATACACCTGCGGGGCTTCCTGAAAGAAGGGGTCAGCATAATGCCAGGGCATCAACTCGCCCGGTTCGATCCCGTATTTGGCCGCCAGTGCTTGATCCAGCTCATCCTTCAATCGGGCATACGGCTCATTGGTAAGTTCGTAGAGCTGCCCAAAAATCTCATCCAGCTCTTTCACATCCTGCTCGCCCACAGTCAATGCCAGAGTATGGTAATTATCGAAGCCGACCTTCCGGGCCGCCTCGTTGCGTAATTTCACCAGCCGGATCAGGTCCGCCGCCACAATGGGGCCCACTTGCTTGCTGGCCAGCCACGCCTCCTTGCGATTAGCCGTATTACCTTCAGTCTTAAGAATCTGCCGGATTTCATTGTCGGAAACCTTTTTCCCCTCGATCGAGCCGCGAAAGGTGCTGAAGTTTTTTTCTATCTGGGTGGACAGATCAATGCTCTTTTTTAACAGGTCTGGCTCGATCTGGTTGGCCAGATAAGCGTCGTATAGTTTATTCAATTGCCGGATTAATTGGGCATCTTTCACCCGGCGGGATTGCTTGATCTCTTTGAGCAGGGCAAACTCCTGGGGATTGGTATATATTTTTTGCAGTTGGAACGCCAGTTCGCCGGCCTTTTCATAATCCTCCGCAACGCCCGTATTAGCCGCCCGCCAGGAGGCTAGATGGCTTTCTTTTATTAATGGTTCGATTTTGGCTACATGTGCGTTGATAAATTTATCCAACTGTTTTTCCCTCGCGTCGGGTCCACATCCGGAAATCATACCTATTACCATAAACATCATAATCGCAGCCTTTATAATTTTCATAACCTTACAATTCCTTTCAAACATAAAAGTTTTTCCTGATTTTTATGTCTGTGCCTCCGGAGATGGTTTCTTTGCCCGCTTTGATATCTTTCCTTTGCGGGCCGGCCATGCCGCCGGCCGCGATTCCCTTGCGGTTATAATTATAAAACACCACAACATTTTATATATATTACTGAATATTTCAAGAGAAGTGGCAAAATATCGTTTTTTTTCGTGGCGGGTGGTAGGGGGATGTTGTATGAGATAGCCTGCGGTTTTTTGGTTACCCGATTAATAATGGACTTGGATGGTGGGGGTATATTGCCAAAAATGCCCCGCCACCCTATGGCCGCAAGCTTTATTTATTTCGGTTTCATCTGTTAAAACCGAGGGTAAGGCCGAATTAAGTATTCGTTATTTTTTTCAAATATTTTTCAAAATGCAGCCCGTAAATCGCCAATTCAATCGCCATGGGAAGTGCCTTTATCTTGCTCAACGATGTTTTTAACAGGAGTTTCCAATATAAAAATCTTGCCCGCGATAAGATCCCGATACTCCAGAAGCTTCTGACCGTAGCCTTAAGGTCCTCCAGGCCAATTCTATCTTTCGCGGTGGGCCGGTAATGTTTGATAAAGGTATTGATCCTCGCATAGTAATTTTTTTGCGAATATATGGTCGAAATAATTTTCTGGTAGCCTTCCAAAAGTTTTTCCTTTCCCATTTTGGGGACAAAGTTCAAGCTGCCATCGGTATTTTCCCCCGTCGTTTCCTTTATCAGCCTGCCTTCCGTTTTCAGCCGATGCCACAGTCGGGTATGAGGTATAGCGTTCAACAAACCCACCATGGCGGTAACTATTCCTACTTTCTGTATGAATTTTATCTGAGCGTCAAAAATGCTGTCGGTGTCGTTATCGAAGCCCACGATGAACCCGCCCATAACCTGCAGGCCGTTATGGTGCAGGATTTCCACCGCTTCTTCCAGATCATGCTTGGTATTTTGAAATTTTTCGCATTCTTTTAGACTTTCCAGGTTCGTGGTTTCGATCCCCAGAAATACTTTGTAAAAGTTGGCGGCGCTCATCATCTGCATCAATTCATCATCTTCTGCCAGATTGGTGCTGGCCTCCGTCAGCAGGGTGAAGGGATATTTGTGGCTTTTCTGCCAGCCAATCAATTGCGGCAGCATCTTCTTCACGTTGACTTTATTGCCGATGAAGTTGTCATCCACAACGAAAAGCTTTCCCCGCCATCCCGCATCATAAAGGGATTGAATTTCATTTATTATTTGCTCGGGACTTTTCGTTCGCGGTTTTCGCCCATACAGCACAATAATATCACAGAATTCACAGTTAAAAGGGCATCCCCGGGAATACTGCAGGGCCATGGTGGCATAATCCTTGAAATTTAACAGCGACCATAGGGGAATGGGCGTTTGGTTTATGTCAGGCTTTATGGGCGAGGTATAGACTGGCTTGGGCTCGCCTTTCTCCAGGTCTGCCAGGAAAATAGGCAACGTAACCTCAGCTTCATCAAGCACGAAGTGATCCACCCCGGCAAATGCTTCCTGATGGATGGTTGGTCCCGGCCCGCCGGCCACCACTGCTTTGCCCAGGGCTTTGCATCTTTCGATAATTTGCCGGGCATTATCGATTTGTATCATCATCGCGCTGAGGAATACCATATCCGCCCATTGCAGGTGTTCATCCTTAAGTTCCGTAACATTAACATCCAGGAGTTTTTTATTCCACTCTGCCGGCAGCATCGCCGCTATGGTCAGCAATCCCAGCGGGGGCAGGGCCGCCTTCTTGGAGATAAATTTCAGGATACTTTTGAAGCTCCAGAAGGTTTCTGGGTATTTCGGATAAACCAGTAATATATTCATAATTAAAATCCTTTGTTGGTTAACTGATCTCCATAAGTCGAATATCAAAAGTCACATCTTCGCCCGCTAAAGGATGATTGGCGTCCAATGTTACGGATGATTCAGAGATATCGGTCACGGTCACCGGGATCGTCTGACCGTTTTTTTGGCAGATTTGCAGCCGCTCGCCAATTTCAGGATTTAAATCCGTTGGAATCTTGTCCCGGCCTATCTTCAGTATCATTTCTTCGTGGTGGGGGCCATAGGCATCCGCCGACTCCACGATAATGCATTTTGATTCGCCCGGTTTCATCCCGATTACCGCCTGTTCAAAACCGGGAATGGTTTTTCCTTCGCCGATGGTAAATTGTAAGGGGGCGTGCTGCGCGGATGAATAAAAGACCTTGCCGTTATCCAATTTCCCCGTATAGTGCACTTTGACGGTATCGCCTGCTTTCGCCTGGGCCATTTCTCTTTCCTCTCATTTTGCTTCACATTAGATATATTAAGGAATATATATTCCCATAGCACCATATCTGTTCAACAGCTTCTTACGATCATAACGCTGTGATATTAATCGATAATCAACCAAACCGTTAACTTTCGCAGATTATTTTATCATAATTTGCACTTAAACAGGGCCTTACTATCCAAGGGTAATAAATTATAACTTCGGTAAAACTCTCGAACCTTGCCAAAAAACTCTCAAACCAGCCCAAAGGCCCGGTCGGTTCATCAGGGCTAATGTTGCGCAAGGAAAAAGTACGAAAGTACACCAAACCGATCAATGCTGAGTAATCCAAAAAAATCATCGGTAAAAGTCGGGCAATTTTTTATCGTCTTGCTCGCTTAGTACCGGCTGCGTCCGCCGCCGGGGCCGCCGCCGTTTCGGATTACCTGCGGCTTAGCCTCATTCACTCTTATAACCCGACCGCCGCAATCCTGTCCGTCCAGAGCCGCCATGGCTGCCTGGGCTTCCTCTTCCGTGCTCATCTCGACAAAGCCGAAACCTTTGCATCGGCCCGTACTGCGGTCGGTAATTATATTTACACTCTCGACCGTGCCGTGGTTGGTAAACATCTCTTCCAGGGTTGCGCTGTCAATATCGTAGCTCAGGTTACCAACATACAACTTCTTACCCATAACAATTTACTCCTGTTTCTCACATCTCTGACCGGTGTTTGGCCCGCTGGCCGTACAATCTTGACCTGTATTTTACTTTCTCGGTCACTATGAAAGAGGCCGGTACTTCAGCCTGATAAAAGGAAAGTTAGTAGAGGAATAGAGGCGCGGGCAGAAAACTGTCTCGTACCTGACTTGCTCGTTCCACAAACCTACTTTTCTTATTGCTTTTAATGCTAGCCGGTTAAAGAATTATTGTCCAATAAAAAATATTTGCTATATTTTCCAGACTTATCAATCTTATCGGCTTTTTACTCGTTTATCCTATCGTTAAAGCTCTCCTGCTGGACCACTACGCCTGATTTATAGCTGGATTCCATTCAGCTTTAATTTTTGTTCTTATTATTTTGTAACTGCTTGTATAAACATTACTTAGAGTTAACTTTCGCAGATTATTTTATCATAATTTGCACTTAAACAGGGCCTTACTATCCAAGGGTAATAAATTGCAACTTCGGTAGAACTCTCGAACATTGCAAAAAAACTACCAAAACAGCCCAAAGGCCCTGTCGGTTCATTAGGGCTGATGTTACGCAAGAAAAAGTACGAAAGTACACTTAGATAAATATAACCATAAAAATCTCTTACCCTGTTTTTTTGACTTAAATAAAATACTCTGTCGAAAAATAGTGGTACAAATTACGATCTGGTGCTACCTTATCATTGTTTTCGCCTCAGGATTTGTCCTTTATGAGCCGTGCTGGTAATTAGCGGAATAAAACAATGTCTCCTTCGGGAAAAAATATCAAACCAGGCAATTTCGCCCCCCTTGACCTAACCGATCACGATAAGCTCGCTGGTTTAACCCTGCCGCGACTACGCGACCAATATCGCTGCGATCTATTTGATGATTTTCTCCCTTTTATGGATAAATACATCATAGATCACCAGTTAGGCGGCTTTATGTGTAATGCCGATCGTGACGGAACCCGCATCGACGCTAATAAGAACGCCTGGTATATTGGCCGCGGTATATGGGTATATTCATTCTTATATAATGAGCTTGCCCCGCAGGAAATATACCTTACCGTTGCCCGCCGGGCCGTGGATTTTATCACCCGAAATATCCCCGCGAATGACGAGCTTTGGCCGGCGGAATATACCAAACAGGGCCAACCACTTCCGCCCCAGGGCCAATACATTGGTGGCCGGTATGTGCCCGCTAGTCGGGAGGTTTATGGCGACCTTTTTATCGCCGAAGGCTTGGCGGAATATGCCCGGGCCGCCGGCCAGGAAAAATACTGGTCCCTGGCACGGGAAATCCTCCTTAAGTGCATGAGGATTTACGATCAGCCTGATTATGCCCTCCGTGCCGCCTGGGTTTATATGGCCGGCCTGGAAAACCTCCCGGAATTGCCGGGCGCCCGCCTGATCGGCGTGTGGATGGTCACCCTACGCCTTTGCACCCAGATGCTCAGTCAAAAGCCCGATGAAACTTTGGAAGCGCTCGCCCGTCGCTGCGTCGATGCCATCCTGAATTATCATTATAATCCTCAATATGACCTGATTAATGAAGTCCTCAATCACGACCTCTCCCGCCCCGATAACATCTACCGCCACCTGGCCTATACCGGCCACGCTATCGAACTGTTCTGGATGGTAATGGCCGAGGCTTATCGGCTTAAGGACAAACCCCTTTTTGACCGGGCCGTTAGCCTGTTCCAGCGTCACCTGGAAGTCGCCTGGGACGACGTCTATGGCGGATTCTTCCGCGGCTTATTGAATGTTGACGAAAACACCTGGATTCTCGATAAAGCCCTGTGGACCCAGGAAGAGGCCCTCATCGGCCTGCTTTTTATCATCGAACACGCCGGCCTGGCGTGGGCCAGGGATTGGTTCACCCGCGTCTTTACCTATGTGCACAATACTTTTCCTTTGCGGAAATACGGCTTTCCCCTGTGGAACGCTTGGACCGACCGCAAGGGCGCCTTTGAAAGGCACTATCCCCGCATCGAAAATTTCCATCATCCTCGCCATCTCATGCTCAACCTATTGGCCCTCGATCGGCTGATCTCCCGCCGCGGAAAAGTATCGGGTTATTTCTCGTAAATTAATTTGCTTGAAGAAAGGCAGACAAATTTATGAATAGAAGAGAGCTTCTGCTGGCGTCCGCGGGTGCGGCGATTTCTTTGACCAATCTTTCCGGTTGCTCTTCTGGACGCGGGCGGTCTGCTTCTGCGGTAGGGTTTTCTCCTGTTGGTAAAACCGCTCCCCCCGGCGAAAAAATTGACCGGCTCGCCGGCCTTACCCTGGCCCAGTTGCGGGATCAATATCGCCGCGATCTCTTTGATGATTTTCTGCCCTTTATGGATAAATTTGTTATTGACCATGAATTTGGTGGTTTTTTCGATAAGGTTGATCGTGACGGCACCATACTCAGCACCGAAAAGCGAAGCAGTTACATTGGCCTGGGCCTGTGGGTTTACTCCTGCCTTTATCACGAGCTTTCCCATCAGGACGAGCATCTGGCCGTCGCCCATAAGGCCGCGGAGTTCCTCCTGAAAAATCAGCCCGCCGAAGATGACGTTTGGCCCGCCTCCTTTACCCGCCAGGGTCAGCCGCTGCCTTCCCCGCCTACTCCCCCCAGCCGAAGACGGATGTTTGGCGATCTGATTATCGCTAATGGCTTAGCGGAATATTCCCGGGCCACCGGCCGGGAGCAATATTGGCAACTAGCCCGCCAAACGATGTTCAAATGCAAAAAAATGTACGATCAGCCCGATTACGCCCCGCAGAGCGCCGCCGTTTATTACCAGCCTGGCCTGCCGGAGCTGCCCGGCGCCCGCCGCCTCGGCCTGTGGCTGCTGTTCTTGCAACTGGGCAATCAATTGCTCACCCAGAAGAGCGACCGGGAAGTTGAATCACTCGCCCGGTACTGCGTCGAGATGGTTTTAAATCACCATTATATCGCCGAGTATGACCTTATTAACGAGGTGCTTAATCATGATCTTTCGCGGGCGGAAAAACCCTTCAATGACTTGGTCTATCTGGGCCACGCCATCGAAGTCCAGTGGATGATTATGCGGCTCGCCCTTCGCCGTAGTGATAAAATCCTTTTTGAAAAATCCGCTCAATTGCTCCGCCGTCATCTGGAAGTCGCCTGGGACGACGTTTACGGCGGATTCTTTCGTTGCTTAAAGAGCGTCGAGGAAAACACCTGGCTGTTGGATAAAGCATCCTGGGTCCAGGAGGAGTCTTTAATCGGTTTGATGACCGTCCTCGAGCATACTGCCGCCCCCTGGGCCGGGCAGTGGTTCTCAAAGACTTATACCTATGTCCGCCAAAAATTCCCTCTCCAGCAGTATGGTTATTCTCTGTGGAACTTTTCTGCTGATCGCAAGGTAACTTTTACTCCGCACGCCGGCTTTGTCGATAATTTCCATCATCCCCGCCATCTCATGCTCAACCTGCTGGCCCTCGATCGCCTGATCTCCCGCTGCGGCACGCCCGCTTTGGTTTAACCAAAAATTGAAGCTCGATTTTTACGGGACAAAGGTGCCATTCCCTAAAAATACTTTGGATTATGGTTATCGGAGGAAGATTATGATATAATTGTAAACTTGGAAGGTTTGGTTGCGTAGCCAGGCGTTAAATATGAGAAATCCCAGGTTGGCCGGAGAATTGCCATGAACAAATGCTCGTCTTTTTCGAGAGCCGGAATTTGTCCCTTGACCCGCCGTCAGTTTCTTGCCGCAGGCTGCGGGGCCTGTACCGCCCTTACCGTTCCCTCCTTTCTTCGAGCGGCATCACCCCAGGAGAATATCCGAATCCGAATCGTCTATTCTCTGCGTGGCGAACAGCAAACCGTTCCGGACTGGCCGAACAAGGGATTTGACTTTCGTCCTGTAATGAACAACATCCAGACCGTTTTAACGCAGCAATGCCGGGGCTTTGAGTTTATCTCTTCGATGGCCAAAGGACCAGAAGACGCCAAAGCCATCCTCGAACAGGATAAATCCGCCGCCATTGACGGGTATTTGGTCTATCAGATGAACTGCTGGAACAACGCCGTCGAAACTTTGATGGGGTCCGGAAAACCGGTTCTTTATGCCGACTTCCCCTTTGCCGGAAGCGGCGGCTTCCTGGTTTACACCTCGAGGCTGATCACTTCCACGGAAGCAAACAACGGCATTCGTCCCAATTTCGGTTTCGTCTCTTCCTCACGCATCGAAGACCTTGTGGAAGCCGTCAAATGCTTCGAAGTCGCGAAAAAAGGGGGTTCACCTTTGGATTTCGCCCAGGCCACAACCAAAGTCCGCCTCGCCGGCACCTTAAAGCCCGGCAATCTCGCTTGCACTGCCGATCCTTTGACCTGCCTATCCCCGGACAAATGTATCCAGCAATTGAAAGAATCCAAAATCCTGGCCGTCAATCTTGAAACCAGGCCGGGCATATCCATCCTGGGTATACCCATCGAATATATTACCTTTGCGGAATTGAATGACGCCTGGAACACTGCGGACAAAGACCAGGCCCGCGCCCTCGCCGACCGCTGGCAGAAAACTGCCTCCGCCGTGCAGGACGTCTCCCGCGAAACCCTCGATGACTCCGCCGCCATGTACTTGGCCATGAAGTCCATACTCCACAAACACTCCGCCAACGCCATTTCCATTAACTGTCTCGGCGGTTTTTATGGCAACCATATCCACGCCTACCCCTGCCTGGGCTTCCATGAGCTTAATAACGAGGGCCTCGTGGGTGGCTGTGAGTGCGATCTCTCTTCCGCTGCCTCTATGGTGCTGTTCACGACGATGACCCAGGGCCGGCCCGGCTACATTTCCGATCCGGTATTAGACACCTCCAAGCGCCTGATTATCTACGCTCATTGTGTAGCTTCCAACAAGGTATTCGGTCCTGCTGGTTCTGCCAATCCCTTCTGCATTATGACTCATTCCGAAGATCGTCAGGGCGCCGCCGTCCGCTCCATAATGCCCGTGAACTATATGACCACATCGATTAAAGTCAACCAAAGCCGGAAAGAAATCCTCTTCCACCAGGCTATTGCTCTTGATAATGACCCCGACGACCGCGCCTGCCGCACCAAATTAGCCGCCGAGCCCCTCGGCGACTTTGAAAAACTCTTCCGCTCCTGGAGCGGCTGGTCCTGGCACCGCGTAACCGCCTATGGCGACCTCAAAGAGCCGCTCTACGCCCTGGCCGATTCCTTGGGCTGGAAAATCGTTCTGGAGACTTAACCGAATTAGTGTTAATTAGTGTGCATTCGCGGTTATTTTGTTTTTTTATATCCAAATCCATTTAATCTTGCTGATATCCGCCACGGTCAGGTGATCTATCGGCTCATCGGCCAAAACCGTATCCGGATCGAAGAAGATATTGGTAATCTTGTCCCACAGCATTCGCTTAACCTGGCCTGCTCCGCTATTGGCGCTGATTTGGCCGAAAACCCTCCCGTGGATCAGCACCTTATTGATATCGCTGCCTTCGCTGACGATATTAGCCGCTGCCCCCAGATCGCCCGTCGCCTCGACCAGGTTCAATTTTCCGCCCGCCGCGATATCGCCGTAAATATCACCGTACACCTTAACGCTCTTGATTATCCCGTCAGCGTGGATACTGCCGTACAGATTACCGCTGTTTTCCTCCGAGCCTGTGATGATTTTTTTAATTACTCCATCGATATCAAGATTCGCCACGTTCACATCCCCGCCGGCTTGCACCAGGCCCAGCGCGCCTTTCCCCGTCCCCGCCACCGTGATTTCATCCGCCGATATATTGCCCCCCGCCAGAACCTTTTTTATTGCCTTGAAGGCGATCAGGTCCGCCGTCAGGTTACCACCCGCCGTTACTGACGATATCTGCCCCTTGTCCCCGCCCGCTTCAATCCTGCCCGACAGATTGCCGTCCACGGTAATCGTTTTGATCGAAACCGTGGTTATTTCCAGCCCATTAGCATCGCCCCCAACCCACAACCTGCCCAATTGGCCTTTGTCTCCAATGGCGTTAATCTGACTGTTGGTTATCGAGCCGGTTACCTCCATCTTATTGATGGTCATGGTATCAATGATGGTATTATTTATATCGCCGTTAATCGTCATAACTTTAAATGCCCCCGCCTGTACTTCACCGCTTAGTCCCCCGACGATAAAGGTCGAAACCACGCCCTCCGCTGCAAATCCTCCCAGCTCGCCGTCGATCTGTACCTTTTTGATCACCCCCTCAACGCTCAGGCCGGTCACGTCGCCCGCCGCCTGGAAGGTGCCGAAGTCACTACCTGATACGGTTACATTTCCGATTTGTGCCAACCCGTCGCCTGCTGCGTTAGTCACGGTAACTATCAAGCTGCCGCTCCTGGAGGAGCCGGTGATCTCGATTCCGCTGATATTGCTGCCGTTGGCTGTCGGGCCGTTAAAGGTTAACAGCGCCTCGCCGATTCTGCCCATCTGGATCAAAATCTCGTCACCGTCCGCCTCGGTGAAGCTGAAGCTCTCTCCCGCTGCCAGTTGTTCGGTACTTATCGGCGGCACATAAATACTAACGTCCAGGGCGACCGTTTGCGTATTATTTGCCTCGTCGCTCTCCGTCACCGCGTTTGCGTTGTCCACCATCATAATCAGGTAATACGCCCCGTCCGCACCGCTCGCTGGTAAATCAACGTCGAGGTTATGCTCCGACGTCGCCCCCGCCGCCAGCGCCGCCACCTCGTAGCTGCCTACTTCCGTATCCCCGCCGTCAACCGTTTCATCCTGACTGAGCAGGATTTTAACGGTAAACGCCCCCGCCGCGGTATTACCGTTGTTTATAACGTCGGCGTTAAGATTAATCGTATCGCCCCAGTTGAAAGGTCCCGCCGTGACAATCCCGAAAACGTCCGGAGACAGATCAATAGTCTCCGCCGGCGGTGCCGCGACCGTGCTGATATCCAGGCTCACCGTCTGCGAATTATTTCCTTCGTTGCTCTCGGCGACGACGTTTGCACTGTCCGCCGCCATAATCAGGTAATACGCTCCGTCCGTGCCGCTGGCTGGTAAATCAACGTCCAGGTTATGCTCCGACATCGTCCCCGCCGCCAGCGCCGCCACCTCGTAGCTGCCTACTTCCGTATCCCCGCCGTCAACCGTTTCATCCTGACTGAGC
>Ga0209164_1001058_pt1 | contig 41844 bp, 35 predicted proteins | sample MTBNYHSulfiMetaG_FD_187458 | JGI IMG/M metagenome (GOLD analysis project Ga0209164, IMG submission 187458) | Enrichment culture microbial communities from rom New York Harbor, USA that are MTBE-degrading - MTBE-NYH (New York Harbor Sulfidogenic)... | ecosystem: Environmental > Aquatic > Marine >... | reverse complement strand
GGGATACACCACTTTGTCGCCGACGGCGAAGGGGGAAGGCGGCGGAGCGGGGCGCGTTTCCTTCTTGGGCTCGGGCTTTCTGGCCTCAGGCTTCTTGGCCTCTGCCTTCTTCGCTGCAGGCTTCTTGGCCTCTGCCTTCTTCGCTGCAGGCTTCTTGGCCTCAGGCTTCTTCGCTGCAGGCTTCTTGGCCTCAGGCTTCTTCGCTGCAGGTTTCTTGGCCGCAGGCTTCTTGGCCTCAGCCTTCATGGCCGCAGGCTTCTTGGCCACGGGCTTCTTGGCCTCAGCCTTCTTCGCCTCAGCCTTCTTCGCCTCAGCCTTCTTCGCCTCAGCCTTCTTCGCCTCAGCCTTCTTGGCCACGGGCTTCTTCGCCTCGGCCTTCTTCGCCACAGGCTTCTTGGGCACGGGCTTCTTGGGCGCGGGCTTGGGCGCCCTCGCCGCGGCCGTTGCTGTCTTCGAAGCCGACTTGGCGCCCTGGGACACGGCCACCTTGGTCGGGGCCGCGGCAGGGCCTGCGGGAGTCTTCTTGTCCGCGGCCATACGCCTCACCGGATGGGGGACGGCATTGTACTCCCCGGGGGTGGGCGCCCCGGGCTCACGCTTCGTCGACGGCCCAAGCCCGATTGGACTCCAGGAGTCGGTCGAAGTAGTGCCGCAGCTGCCGGGCCCGTGCCCGGCCGACACCTTCCACCTCGTCGAGGTCGCCCACCGAAGCCCGCAGCAGGCTCTGCAGGTCCCCGAAACGGGCCACCAGAGACGACTTCACGGCCTCCGGGAGCCGCGGCACCCGGTTCAACGCCCGATAGCCACGAGGGCGCATCCGGGCATCGAGAGGGCCGAGGCCCAGCAGCGAGGCCACCCGCGACGGGTCCCCGAGGTGCTCGGTGCTGAGGCCCTCCAGGAGATCCAGAGGCTGGCGGGTCTGCGGCGGGAAGGAGCGTGCGTAGTCCACGTACACCTGCTCGGCGGCCTCCTTGACTCCGGTGATGAGGTCTTCCAGCTGGATTCGGGTCAGCTGTCCTTCTCCTCCCAGCTCCACCGAGTAGTGCTCCAGGTCGCGGGCGATGTGATGCACCAGGGCCGCCCGCTGCAGCACCCGCACCACATCCCGGCAGGCCACGACGTCGTCCACCTCGAGTTGCGTGAGCCGACTCTCCACCTCGTTGAGCCGCCAGCGGAATCGCTCCAGCGTCAGGAGGTTCTGATTGGCTTGCTCGAGAAGCGCCGTAGGGCTGCGCAGCTCGTGCTTGCCCCTCCGGGTGTAAACGGTGACCATGCTTCGACCCTGGCTGACCACCACCACCGGACGGCCCGTCTGTACCGCTACCCGCTCGGCCGTGCGGTGGCGGGTTCCGGTCTCCAAGGTGGGGATATCCGATTTGGGGATGAGATGAACGTTGGCGCGTCGGATGATCTCGCCCCCCTCCTCGAGGATCACCGCCCCGTCCATCTTGGCCAGCTCGGCGAGCCGGGCCGGGCTGAACTGAGCCCCCTCGAGGTGGAAGCCACCGCTGCAGATCCCCTCGATGTCGGGGCCGTAGCCCAGCACGATGAGCGCGCCGGAATCCTGGCTGAGGATCAGCTCCACGGCCCGTCGCAGAGGGGTCCCGGGAGCCAGGGAGCGGAGGACGTCCAGGGCGGCGTCGCGCTTGGTCATTCCGGGCGAGGCTACTACGGCGCGCCGCCCTGGGCACCTGAACGAGGGCTCAGGAAGCCGGCGGAAGCCCGGCGCGCACCAGAGCCCGCTCGATGCGATCGTCCCCGTTGCCGCCCGGCCCGACCACCACGCCCACCCCGAGGCGGGCGGCCTCGGCGGCGCGCCGATCCCCATACGCCACGGCGCGCACCTCGCCGGTGAGCCCCACCTCTCCCCAGGCGGCGATGGGCCCCAGCGGCCGGTCGAGGTAGGACGACACCAGGGCGATGGCCACCGGTAGGTCGGCGCCGGGGTCGCGCACCTGGAGGCCCCCGACCACCGAGACGTAGACGTCCCGGTCGCCCAGACGGAAACGGGCGTGACGGTCGAGCACCGCCAGCACCTGATGGACCCGGGCCGCTTCGAGGCCCCGAACGCTGCGCCGCGGGGTGGCCACCGCGTGGGGAGAAACCAGGGCTTGCACCTCGACCAGCAAGGGCCGCCGCCCGTCGACCGAGGGGAACACCACGCTGCCGGGGACGTCGCCCTTCCAGCCGGCTACCAGCCAGCCCGAGGGGTCGGGCACCGGCCGCATGCCGGCGTCGCCCATCTCGAACAACCCCACCTGATGGGTGGCGCCGAAGCGGTTCTTGAGGCTGCGCAGCACCCGCAACCCGCGCTCCACATCACCTTCGAGGTAGAGCACTACGTCCACGGCGTGCTCGAGGAGGCGCGGGCCGGCAATGGAGCCGTCCTTGGTGACGTGCCCCACCAGCACCACCGGCACCCCGCTCTCCTTGGAGAAGTGCACCAGACGGGCGGCCGCCTCGCGCACCTGTGCCACTCCCCCGGGCGTACCCCCCACCTCGGTCGCGGCCACCGTCTGCACGGAGTCCACCACCAGCAGGTCGGGCCGGGCTTGGTCGGCAGCGGCGATGATGGCGTCGACGTCGCGCTCGGCGGCCACCAGCACCCGGGAATGCGCCAGGCCCAGGCGGCCCGCCCGCAGCGCCACCTGGGCGGCCGACTCCTCGGCGCTGGCCATGAGGACGCTCGACCCGGCGGCCGCCAACACTCCGGCGACCTGGAGCAGCAGAGTGGACTTCCCCACCCCGGGCTCGCCGCCCAGCAACACGGTGGCTCCGGGGACCAAGCCCCCTCCGAGCACCCGATCGATCTCCTCGATGCCGGTGAGGAGCCGGCGCGCCGAGTCGGGCCCGACCTCGGTGAGCGGCATCACCCGCGCCGCCCGGGCCGCCGACGGGCGCCCCGGAGCGGCCGGCACCTCGACCAGGGGGGCAGAGTCGCCGCAACTCGAACAGAACCCCATCCATTTGGGGCTGGAGTAGCCGCAGGACTCACATCGGTAGCGCACGGAAGAGACGCTACCGCCGCAGGATGACAGAAAAGGCGTAGAGCACCAGGCCCAGCACCACAGCGCCCAACAACAGGGCGCCGAAGACGTTCCCCACCGACCAGCCTTCCACCGCCCGGATCTCGGCCAGCCACTGCGCTGCCAAAGCTTCCATCCGTGGCACAATACCCCGACGGCGCCAGCACCCCCGTGCGGGCCCGACGCACCACCCCAGGTGAGGATCGTGGACGACAGGCCCGACGAGCCCTTCGACGAGACCTTCGAGCCGTTCGAACTCGAGGAGAAGCCCACCGGCGAGACCCGCCGGACGGCGCCCCGTTCCGTCGAGCCCCCCGCGCCGCGCTCCGGCGGCGGGCGGGGTGGGCCTCCCACCGGAATCCCCTGCCCGTCCTGCGGCACGCTGAACCCGCCGTTCAACCGCCACTGCGACTCTTGCGGCGCCCGCCTCTCCCAGGCACCGCTGCCGGTGGCGCCTCAGCCCATGCTGCGCACCACCGCCGGAGCCCGGGCCCTCATGGTGCTGGCCGGGGTCATCCTCACCGTGGCTCTACTCGCCCTGGCAGTGAACGTCTTCCGAGGCGGCGACGGCACGGCCGAATCCACCACCACCAGCAGCACCACGACCGTCGTCCTCGACATCGTGGAGCTGCAGCCGATCCGCGTGGACTGCTCGTCGGAGCTGGCCTCCTACCCCTGTGAAGCGCTGATCGACGACGATCCCGACAACTCCTGGAACGCTCGGGAAGGTGGAGTGGGCACCGAGATCACCTTCCTCTTCTCCCCGCCGGTACAGATCGCCGAGGTCATCCTCTACAACCTCGACAACACCGAGCGCTTCGAGCGCAACGCCCGCATCAAGGGCATCGAGATCGTCATCGACGACCTGCCCCAAGCGACCATCGCCGAGCTCGAAGACACCAACGAGCCGCAGCGGGTGCAGTTGCGCAGCCTGCGCACCTCCAGCGTGACCATCACCATCACCAGCGCCTACCCCGGCCAGACCTACGAAGGCAAGGAGCCTTTCAAAGAGCTGGCCCTGCAGGAGATCGCCTTCTACGGCCGCGTATCCCCCGAGACCAGCGGCGGTTGAGCCGCCCCGGGGTCACCGCCGCGCCCTCCGCCGGGCCGCACGAAGTAGATCCAGGGGATCGACACCACGGTCACCAGGCCCTTGACCACGACGTTGGTCACGAAGATCTCCACCAGGTCGGTGGAGCCGAGACGCCCGGCGAAGGCGATGAGGACGAACAGGATGGTGTCCAAGGGCACCGAAACCGCGTTGGAGGCCAGCACCCGGCCCCACTGCAAGCGGCTGCCGAAGCGCCCCTCCCACCAGGAATAGGCCTCCGTGTCGACGAACTCGGCGATCACCTCGGCGACGATCGAGGCGAACACGATCCGCCACACCGGGGCCAGCACCGAGCCGAACAGCTCGGTCTGGGGGCCCGAGCCGGCGACGCCGGGCATCTGGGCCACCACCCAGAACAACCCCGCCATGACCAGGTTGATCGCGGCGGCGGCGATGATGAGGGCGCGGGCTACCTGCTTGCCGGCCACCTTGTGGACCAGGTCGCGGAGGGTGAAGGTGAAGGGGTACACCAGGGTACCGGCGTCCATGCTGAAGCCGGCCACCTCGGTGATTTTCAGGCTGGTGACGTCGGCCAGCATCTGCGCCGCCACGTAGGCCGCTGCCAGCAGGGCCAGAGCCACCGGGAGCGGAGAGCGGGCAGGCATCAGGGGCGAGCGTAGTGGCGCCCGACCAGACGGGATTCGGTCTCTCCCGGCGCCCTCGCGCCGGGCGCGCCCCTACTCCTTCACATACACCTGGCCGTCGGCGGCCGGCGGGCGGGCCTTGCCGATGATCCCGGTGACGACCACCAGAGTGGCGATGTAGGGGGCCATGAGCAGGAACTCCGAGGGGATACCGGTCTGCAGGATCCCCAGCTTGCCGGCCAGGGCATCGGCAAAGCCGAAGATGAGGGCCGCCGACAGGGCCCCTACCGGATGCCAGCGGCCGAAGATCATGGCGGCCAGGGCGATGAAGCCGCGGCCCGTGGTCATATTCTCATCGAAGCGGCCCACCGTGCCGATGGTGAAGTAGGCGCCGCCGAAGCCGGCCACCGCCCCGCCCAGCAGCACGTTGAGGTAGCGGTAGCGGTAGACGTTGATGCCCACCGTGTCCGCCGCCCGCGGGTGCTCGCCCACCGCCCGGGCCTGCAGGCCCCACCGGGTATGGAAGAGGGTATAGGCCAGCACCGCCACCAGGATCAGCGAGGCATACACGAAGATCGTCTGGTCGAAGAAGATCGGCCCAATGATGGGAATGTCGCCCAGGCCGGGGATGCGCCAGGAGTTCAGCTTGATCCCCCTGTTGAGGTGGGGGTTGGGGGCAAGGATGCGGGCGGTCAGGAACGAGGTGAGCCCCAGCACGAAGATGTTGATGACCACCCCAATGATGATCTGATCCACCCGGTAGCGGATGGCCAGAATTGCCAGCACCCAGCCGAAGAACAACCCCACCAGCACCGCCGCCACCACCCCCGGCCAGGCATTGCCCGTGATCGAGGCGACCAGAGCCCCGCCGAAGGCGCCGGCGAGCAACTGCCCTTCGATGGCGATGTTGATGACCGCCACCCGCTCGCCGAGGAGGCCGGCCAGCGCCCCGAAGGTGATCGGGGTGCTGCGCTCCACGGCGGTGCGCAGCATGCCGACGAGGTTGAAGGACTGCCCCGCGGCGGCCCAGCCGAGGAAGGCGAAGATGAACAAGATGAAGGCGATGGCCAGGACGCGGTTCTGCCAGCGCCCGAAGCCGCGCACCAACTGCACCCCGCCCATGAAGGCGAACACCACCGCCACTCCGATGGCGAAAGCGGCCGCCGGCACCGGCAGGTTGGGGATCCAGTCGAAGGTGTCGGTGGGCCGGGCCATGCCGAAGTCGGCGATCCCCTCGCCCCAGCTACCGATGCCGAAGAACCACAGCACGAACCCCGACAGCACCAGGTAGGTGATGCCCAGGTAACGGGCCCGGCGGATCTCTCGCGGGGAACGAATGGCGGCTTCGGCGGTCATGCGGCCCACCCCTTAGTGATCCGCTCTGCTTCGCTACCGGTGCGCACCCGGAAGATGGCCCGGATCAGTGCCGGAGCGGCGATGAACACCACGATCAGGGCCTGCACCACCAGGATGAGGTCGATGGACACGTCGGTGGCCACCTGCATCTCACGGCCTCCCGCCTCCAAAGCCCCGAACAGCAGGCCGGCTAGGACCACCCCCAACGGATGGGAGCGGCCCAGCAGCGCCAGGGCGATGGCGTCGAAGCCGATGCCCGCGGAGAACCCTGGGGTAGCCCGGACCAGAGGCCCGAGGATTTGGTTGGCCCCGCCCAGACCGGCCATGCCCCCGGCGATGGCCATGACCAGCACGTACATCCACGTGACCTTCATGCCGGCGTAGTGCGCCGCGTCGGGGTTGTAGCCCACCGCCCGGAACTGATAGCCCACCGTGGTGCGATACAGCAGCCAGAAGATGAAGGCGGCGGCCAGCAGCGCCACGATGACCCCGGCGTGGAGACGGATGGTGGGGTCGTCGAAGAACCGGGGTAGGAGGGCGCTGGGCCGGACGTTCTTGGACACCGGGTCCTGGCGCCCGCCCTGCTGGACGAAACTGGTCTTCAACACCCAGTCGATGAACCGAATGGCGATCCAGTTCAGCATGATGGTGGTGATGACCTCGTGGGCCCCCGTCTTGGCCCGTAACAGGCCGGGGATGCCGCCCCAGATCGCCCCCGCCACGAGGCCGCCCAGCAGAGCGAAGGGCAGGTGGATGGCGGCGGGGAGATCGAAGTAGAAGCCGATGATGGTGGCCGCCAGGCCTCCCATCAGCATCTGACCCTCGGCCCCGATGTTGAAGAGGCCCGCCCGGAAGCCGATGGCCACCGACAGCCCGGTGAGGATCAGGGGCGCGGCGGCGATGAGGGTCTCCGAAAACGGCTTGAGGCCCCAGAAAGCGCCCTTGAACAGGGCGACGTAGGCGTCGCGAATGGTGCCGAAGGTCTCGGCGGCGGCTTCGCCCGGCTGGCTTCCCCACATGCGCAGCGCATCGATGTCGGTGATGGCGATGATCACCGCGCTGACGATGAGGGCGGTGAACACCGCCAGGAGGGGGACCAGCACGGCGCTGCGCCAGTCGACGCCCACCCCGGTGATCTCCCGGAACAGGCGGCCGCCGGCACGCCCGGGCTTCTTCTCCTCTGGAGGCTGCTCGACCTCGGGTCGATCACTCACAGCTTCGCTCCTGCCATGTGGAGGCCGACCTCGGCCGGGGTGACCTGGGTGGGGTCGAGCTCGGCCACGACTCTGCCCCGGTACATCACCAGCAGCCGATCGCTGAGGGCCATCACCTCGTCGAGCTCGGTGGAGACGATGAGGATCGCCGCCCCGCGGTCGCGCTGGGCGACGATCTGGCCGTGGATGTACTCGATGGACCCGACATCGAGGCCCCGGGTGGGCTGAGAGGCGATGGCCAGCTTCACGTCCTCTCGTCCGAACTCCCGGGCCACGATCACTTTCTGCTGGTTGCCCCCGGAGAGGTTGGCGGCCTTGACCTCGATGCTCGGGGTGCGCACGTCGAATTGCTCCACCAGCCGGCGCGACTCCTCCCGGGTCTTGCCCCAGTCCATGACGAACGCCCGGGAGTAGGGCGCGGAGTGGTAGCTGTCGAGGACAATGTTCTCAGCCACGGTGAAGGCGGTCACGAGCCCATGGCGCAGGCGGTCCTCGGGCACGTGAGCCACTCCCAGCCGGTGGATGTGTCGCGGATCGGATCCGGCCACTTCCTCCCCGGCGATCCTGATGGACCCCCGTAGCGGAGGCCGCATGCCGGTCAGGGCCCGCACCAACTCAGTCTGGCCGTTGCCCTGGACGCCGGCGATCCCCACGATCTCCCCCGCCCGGACCTGGAAGGAGACCCCGTTGACCGCCGGGTGCTCCCGCTCGTCGAGCACCACCAGATCGGTCACTTCGAGCACCGGTTCGCCCGGGGAGGCGGTCTCCTTGGCCACGGTCAGCTCCACCGGGCGCCCCACCATCATCTCGGCGAGGCGGTTCTGATCGACCTCCCCGGGAAGCGCCTCACCCACCACCCGGCCGTCGCGGAGCACGGCGATGCGATCGGAGATCTCGAGCACCTCGCCCAGCTTGTGGGTGATGAACACGATGCCCTTGCCGGCATCGCGTAGCGAGCGCACGATGCCGAAGAACTCCTGGACCTCTTGAGGCGTCAGCACTGCGGTGGGTTCGTCGAAGACGAGGAAGCTGGCCTCGCGGAAGAGGACCTTGATGATCTCCACCCGCTGCTGCACCCCCACGGGCAGGTCCTCGATGATCGCCTCGGGGTCCACTTCCAGGCCGTAGCGCTCAGAGATCTCTCTGACGTCGCGCCGCGCCTCGCGCATGTTGATGGAGCCCCCGCGAAGCGCCTTGCCCTTCGACCGGGTGAGGAACGGCCAGCCCAGGCGGGCCAGGAACCCGACGGCCCCGCCGACGAGCGCCATCAAGATGGCCCACAGCCAGGTAGGCCAGCCGAACCAGGACAAGGCAAAGGAGGAACCGGCGATCATCGCGCCGAAGGCCCCGGCGAGCGCCGGCCCCAGCCAGGCGGGCATGCGGCGCGTGGGCTCTACGCCCAGCACGACGTTCTCCGCCACCGTGAAGACCGGGACCAGCATGAAGTGCTGGTGCACCATGCCGATCCCGCCCGCGATGGCGTCGCCCGGGCCGGAGAAGTGCTGCACCTCGCCCTCGATGAGGATCTCGCCCTCGTCGGCCGAGTAGAGGCCGTAGAGGATGTTCATGAGGGTGGTCTTGCCGGCGCCGTTCTCGCCCAGCAGGCCGAGGATCTCGCCGGAGCGCACCGTGAGGTCGATGCGGTCGTTGGCGAGCACGCCGGGGAATCGCTTGGTGATTCCTCGCAGCTGGAGTTCCAACCCCGCTCCCTCACTCCAATCGGTGTGGGCGCAGACTACACGACGGCCCGGCCGCCGCCCAAAAAAAGGGGATCCCCCCGGCGAGCCGGGGGGATCCCACGATGTCCAGGACGGCTGGGCCGTCCGCAGTGCGCAGCGGCTAGCCGCCTAGGAAGGCAGCCAGGCCGCCGGCGGCGATGATGTCCGCCTTGAGCTGCTCGATGGCAGCGGCCAACTCGGCCGGGATGGTGCCCTCGAGGTCGTGGTACGGGGCCAGGCCCACGCCGCCGTTGGCGAGGGTGCCCACGTACAGGTTGCCGACCGCGCCCAGGTTGAGCACGTTGGTGATCGTGTTGAGTACGGCCGCGTCCATGTTCTTCAGGATCGAGGTCAGCCAGACCCCGGCGAACTCCGGGGCGGTCTGGTACTGGTCGGCGTCGACGCCGACGACCAGGAAGCCGCGCTCCTGCGCCGCCGCCGCGGTGCCCAGGCCCACGGGCCCGGCCACCGGCAGGACGATGTCGGCGCCTTCGTCGTTCAGGTTCTCCCCGAACGCCCGGCCGTCGTCGAGGCTCTCGAAGTTGCCCGTGAACAACCCTTCGGCGGTGTCCGGGTTCCAGCCGAGCGCCTGGACGTCGGTACCCATGAGTTCGTTGTAGTAGCGGACGCCCTTGACGAAGCCGTCCATGAAGATGGTCACCGGCGGGATGTTGATACCGCCGAAGGTGCCCACCACGCCGGACTGGGTCATGCCGGCCGCCAGGTACCCGGCCAGGAATGCCGCCTCGTCGGTGGCAAAGGTCAGGCCGCGGACCTGGGAGAAGTCACACAGCGGGTTGCCGTCGGCATCGGCCCACGGCGAGCCGGGATAGAACTCCGGCTGCTGGTCGATGATGGCGAACTTCTGATCGGGGTAGTCGCAGGCCGCCAGAGCGGTGTCGTTGGCGAGCAGGAACCCAACGGTGATGATCAGATCGCAGCCCTCGTTCACGAAGGCGTCGATGTTCGGCCGGTAGTCGGTGGCGGCCTGGGACTCCAGGTAGGCCACCTCGACACCGAGCTGGTCGCGAGCCAGCTCCATGCCCCTCCAGGCCGTCTCGTTGAAGGACTTGTCGTCGATGCCGCCGACGTCGGTGATCTCGCACATCTTCGCCGCGATCGGGGCAGCCGTCGTCGTCGTCTCGGGCGGCGCGGTTGTCGTCGTCGGCGCGGCGGTCGTCGTCGGGGCAGCAGTGGTCGTGGTAGCCGCAGTCGTCGTCGGGGCAGCGGTCGTACCGCCGTCATCATCGCCACAAGCGGCGACGATGAGGCCGAACACTGCCAAGAGCGCGACCAGGGCAAGCCTTCTTCTCATCATGGAATCTGGCTCCTCTTCGCTCCGTCCCACATTCAGGCCATCACATGGCCGTAACCGGAGTCTAAACCAACTGGTGGCCCGTTCGTCGGGCCGATCGCCCCCTAAGACTCGGGCGATTCGGCCATCTCCACGGGAGGACGGTCCGGCGCCGAGACCGGAGCGAAGGTGAGGCCGGTGCCCTCCTCGTCCACGTCGACCAGGATGGTGGATCCGGCCGGGAACTCATGGAAGAGAACCTTCTCCGACAAGGGATCCTCCAGAAGGCGCTGGATGGCCCGCCGCAGCGGCCGGGCGCCCAGCTGAGGGTCGTAGCCCTTGCGAGCCAGCAGCTCCTTGGCGGCGTCGGTGAGCATCAGTTCCAGCGCTTGGGACTCCAGCTGGCGGCGCACCCGGGCCATCATCAGGTCCACGATCTGACCGACCTCACCCATGGTCAGCTCGTGGAAGACGATGACCTCGTCGACGCGGTTGAGGAACTCGGGGCGGAACGACCGCTTGAGGGCCTCGGTCACCTTGTCCTTGATCTGCTGGTAGCCCACCTCGGCCCCCTCGGCCACGAAGCCGATGGCCTTGCGGCGCAGGTCGGCGGTGCCCAGGTTGGAAGTCATGATGATCACGGTGTTCTTGAAATCCACCGTGCGGCCCTGAGCGTCGGTGAGGCGCCCGTCCTCGAGGATCTGCAGGAGGGTGTTGAAGACGTCGGGGTGAGCCTTCTCGATCTCGTCGAAGAGCACCACCGAGAAGGGCTTGCGCCGCACCGCTTCGGTGAGCTGGCCGCCCTCGTCGTAGCCCACGTAGCCCGGCGGTGAGCCCACCAGCCGGCTGACCGTGTGCTTCTCCATGTATTCGGACATGTCGAGCTGGATGAGGGCGTTCTCGTTGCCGAAGAGGAACTCGGCCAGGGCCTTGGCCGTCTCGGTCTTCCCCACGCCCGAGGGGCCCAGGAAGATGAACGAGCCCGCCGGGCGCTTGGGGTCCTTGAGGCCGGCCCGGGTGCGGCGGATGGCCCGGCTGACCGCCACGATCGCCTCGTGCTGGCCCACGATCCGCTTGTGGAGCTCGTCTTCCATGCGCAGAAGTTTGCTGGTCTCCTCCTCGGTGAGGCTCTGCACCGGGATGCCCGTCCACTGGGCCAGGACTTCGGCGATCTGCTCCTCGTCGATCACCGAGAAGGTCGTCCCGGGGGAGATCTCCGATTCCAGGCGCAGGCGCTCGGAGAGCAGGGCCCGCTCCTGATCGCGGGCCTGGGCGGCCCGCTCGAACTGCTGAGCCTGGACGGCCTCCTCCTTCTCGCCCCGCAGGCCGGCGATGCGCCGGTCGAGGTCGTCCAGTTCGGGGGACGAGGGCCGGCGATGGATGCGCATGCGGCTCCCCGCCTCGTCGATGAGGTCGATAGCCTTGTCGGGCAGGTGCCTGTCGGCGATGTAGCGGTCCGCCAGGTTGGCCGCGCTCACCAGGGCGGCGTCGGTGTAGCGGGCGCCGTGGTGGGTCTCGTACTTCTCCCGCAGGCCCTTGAGGATCTCGATGGTCTCGGCCACCGAGGGCTCGTCCACCTGCACCGGCTGGAAGCGGCGCTCGAGGGCCGAGTCCTTCTCCAGGTGCTTGCGGTACTCCTCCAGGGTGGTGGCTCCCACCGTCTGCAACTCGCCCCGGGCCAGCATGGGCTTCAGGATGCTGGCGGCGTCGATGGCCCCCTCGGCGGCTCCGGCACCCACCAGGGTGTGGATCTCGTCGATGAACATGACGATGTCGCCGCGGGTGCGGATCTCCTTGAGCACCTTCTTGAGCCGCTCTTCGAAATCGCCGCGGTAGCGGGAGCCGGCCACCAGGGCCCCCAAATCCAAGGTGTAGATCTGCTTGCCCTTGAGGGTCTCGGGCACTTCGCCGGCGATGATGCGCTGTGCCAGGCCTTCGACGATGGCGGTCTTGCCCACCCCGGGCTCCCCCACCAGCACCGGGTTGTTCTTCGTACGGCGGGAGAGGATCTGCATGACCCGGTCGATCTCCCGCATCCGGCCGATCACGGGATCGAGCTTGCGCTCACGGGCGTACTGGGTGAGGTTGCGCCCGAACTGGTCGAGGACTGTGGAGCCGCCCCCGGAGGCCTCGGAAGAGCCGGCTCCCTGCGCCCCACCGCGCCGCCCGCCGGAGGAGGGCTCGTGGCCCGGCGCCTCTCCCGAAGAGGATCCGGACAGCAGCTGGATGACCGTCTGGCGGACCTTGTGCAGCTCCGCCCCCAGCTTCTGCAGCACCTGGGCGGCTACCCCCTCCCCCTCGCGGATGAGGCCGAGGAGGATGTGCTCGGTGCCGATGTAGTTGTGACCCAGCTGCAGGGCTTCGCGCAGGGACAGCTCGAGGACCTTCTTGGCCCGCGGGGTGAAAGGGATGTGGCCGCTGGGAGCCTGGGCTCCCTGGCCGATGATCTCCACCACCTGGGAGCGCACCGATTCCAGGCTGATGCCCATGCCCTCGAGCGCCCGGGCGGCCACCCCTTCGCCCTCATGGATGAGGCCGAGGAGGATGTGCTCGGTGCCGATGTAGTTGTGGTTGAGCAGCCTGGCCTCTTCCTGGGCCAAGACCACCACCCGGCGGGCTCGATCGGTGAACCTCTCGAACAAAGCTCTCAGTCTCCTGATGCAGCAACGGCGCTTCCGGTTGCGGAGGCGCCTCGGTGACTATAGCGGTGGGGGCGTCGAACCCAACCAGGCCTCCTCACTCCGTCTCGGGGGGCGGCAACGGGCCCCGCCGCCATCACCTTCCCTCCCCCGTTCGCCGTCGGGAAGGGGGTTTGGGACATGCCCGCGGCTACCATCCTCGGGCACCCGGCGCAGAGGCCCTCCATGGATCGCCCCGTCGTTCGCGACCTCATCCCTATCGAACGAGTGTGGGCGCGCCTTGAGGCGGTGGAAGCGGGCTTGCTGCGGGCCACCACCTCGGAGGATGCCTTCCTCACCCGGATCGCCCAGCATCTGCTGGCCGCCGGCGGCAAGCGCTACCGCCCCTTGCTCGCCCAGGTCGCGGCCGAGTTGGGCCCCGAGCCGGGCGACGGCCCGGTCGCCGCCGGGGTCGCGGTGGAACTGGTTCACCTGGGCAGCCTGTACCACGACGACGTCATCGACGAGGCCGCCAGCCGCCGCGGGGCGGTGTCGGTGAACGCCAACTGGTCCAACACCGTCGCCATCCTGGCCGGCGACTTCCTGCTCGCCCGGGCCAGCGAGACGGCGGCTCCCCTCGGCGTGGAGGCGGTCACCCTGCTGGCCCGCACCTACGCCGACCTCTGCGAAGGTCAGATCCTGGAACTGCAGCTGATGGGCAACACCGACCAGGGCACTGCGGGGTACTTCCGGGTGGTCGCTCTGAAGACGGCCAGCCTCATCCGCACCTCGGCCCGGCTGGGGGCCATGGCCGGCGGGGCCGGGCCCGAGGCCACCGAGGCGGTGAGCCGCTGGGCCCACGAGGTGGGCATGGCCTTCCAGATCACCGACGACGTGCTCGACCTGGTGGCCACCGGGGAGTTCCTGGGCAAGCCGGCCGGCTCCGACGTGAAGGAGGGCACGTTCACCCTGCCCGTCCTCTACTCACTCGAAGGGCCCGACGGCGCCGAGGTGCGCCGCCTCCTCGCCGGTGGCCGCCCCTACTCCGCCGAGGCGGTACAGCGGGTCATCGACCTCGCCCGGGCCGGCGGCCATGTAGAGCGGGCCCTGGAGATCGCCCGAGGTCACACCGTGGCGGCGGCCGCCGCTCTAGAGGCTCTGCCGGCCGGAGAAGTGGCCGGGGTGCTCCGCGTCCTGGGCGACTACTTGATCGCCCGGGTAGAGGACGCTCGGGGCTGAGGCGCCGTCGCGCCTTTGCCCTCAGAGCGTGAAGGTGCCGGCCTCGGTGCCGGCGGTGTACGCACCCCCGATGAGCAGGCCGTCGGTCTCGGTGCCGGTGGAACTGCCCCCGGTGTAGACGACATAGTCGGTGCCGTACTGCAGATCGGGCGAGGAGACCACAACCGTGGCGTAGTCCTTGGTGGGCACGAAGGTGAGGATGTCCTCGCCGGCCTCGCTCTCGATGTGGACCATGGTCCCCGCTGCGACGGCGGAGCGGAAGGCCAGGCCGGCCACGGCCTGCGGCGACGACTGGTCGGGGGCCATCGCCATGCCGGCCGAGCCCACCGCCACCAGGAAGCCGCCGCTGATGGTGAACCGGGAGAAATCCAGGGCGCCGTTCATGTCGGCGGTCGGGCCGTTGACGATCACCGTGCCCCCGGCCATCTCCACCGGGCCGTTGGCGTCGATGCCGTCGCCCCGGGCATCGATGTACAGGTAGCCGCCGTTGACGTACAGGGGGCTGTCGCCGCCGCCTTCGCCTCCGGGGCCGCCCATGCCGGCCGGGCCGCCGTGGCCCTGATCGGCAGAAGTGCCGGCGCCCACGGTGTTGATGCCGTCGTCGGTAGAGGTCAGGTGGATCTCCCCCCCGTCGATGGTGATCGACGCGCTCTCGATGCCTTCATAGGAGGTCACGATGTCGATGGTGCCCTCGCTGATGAGGATCGAGGTTTCGGCATGGAGGCCGTCGTCGGCGGTAGAGAGCACCAGATCGCCGCCGCCGATGGCCATCGTGCCGTCCGAGTGCACCGCGTCGTCGGCGGCCTCGACGTCGATGCTGCCCCCCGTGACCAAGAGAGCGGCCCCGGCCTTGAGGCCCTTGCTGCTGTCGGTGGAGCCGGCGATGGCCCCCGATGCCCCGCCGCCGGTGCGGATGGTGAGGTCGCCCCCGCGCACCACCAGCGCGGTCTCCGCCTGGATACCGTCGCCACCCGCGCTGATCATCAAGACGCCTTCGTCGATGACGATCCATCCCTGTTCGGGGTCTTCGTCGTTGGAGGCCTTGATCCCGTCGCCACCGGCGGTAATGGTCAGGGACCCCCCGCCGATCGCCACCGAGTCCTTGCCGCGCAGGCCTTCGTCGGCCGCGGTCACCACGATGGTCCCGCTCACCACCTTGAGTTCGTCGTCGGAGGAGATGCCGTCGTTGTAATTGGCGGTCACCGTCAGCGACCCCGTGCCGTTGATGGTGAGGTCGTCGTTGCTGAAGAGCGCCGCGTTGGGCTCGGTGACGGAAGCACTGGGGTAGACATGCGCGGAGGCGTCGGTGAGATAGTTGTCCGTACCCGCCGCCAGGGTGAGGATCACCCGGTCGGCCTGCTGTCCGTAGATGGCCGCCGTGGTCGAAGAGGTGATCGAGGCCCCGGCGAGGACCAGGTGCACGGTGTCGCCGGCGTCGGCGTCCACGACTACCTGGCCGTCGCTCAGCGTGCCCCCGAGCCGGAAGGTACCCGCCGAGTAGATCACCAGCGTGTTCCCGTCGACCGTTGCCCCGCCGCCGTCGACGGTGATCGCCGTTCCGTCGAAGCCGACCACGGTGGCTGCCGCGGTGCCTTCGTCGGCGTCGCGATCCTCATCGTCGAAGCCGGCCGAGTAGGCGGCGGCATCGCTCAGCAAGGTGGTCGTGACCGCCACGTTGCTCGCGGTGATGGTGGTGGTAGTCGCTTCAGCGGAGCCCGCGGTAGTCGCGACGGCATCGGCAGGATCGGCGGCCGCCGCAGTAGTCCCGCCCGAGCAGGCGGCCGCCGCCAAAACCACGGCCGCCAGGGCGCCGGCCCACCGGATGCGGGGGGAGATCGACTGGGCTTTCATCGGCCCTTCCTCTTCTCCGCCCTCCCGGTGGAGGACGGGGCTCGGGTCCAGTTGCTCGACCCATCCTCCGGCGCCGATGTGAGCCATCCGTAAAGACCGTCTGAGGCTCCCCTGAGAGCCCTCCCGTGCCCGGAGAAGGCGCAGGCGGGGGTAGTGGCCCCATGCTCTAGCCTGGCCCCAGCGGAGGCCCACCAATGCGACGCCGGCACCCTGCGATAACGCCCCCTGCGGCTGGGCCGCCTGCTCCCCAAGTGACGGGGCCGCTGGCGGTCCACCGGGCGCGGCTGGTGCTCTCCCCCTCGTACCGTCTGACGACCTCCGATGGCCTCGAGGTGGGCCTGGCCCGCTACAGCGCGCTGAACATCTACTTCTTCGGCCGAGGACAGAGGATCACCCTGCCTTGGGGAGCCTGCTGGCGGCTCACCGCGGCGGCACGAGGTTCAGGCCTCACCGCGGTGGTGGCCAACGAGGCCGGCCGGCGCCTCGCCGTGGCCGCTCCCGGTGCGGCGGCGGGGAACTACGGCATCGTGGGCCGGGACTACGCCTTCACTCTGAACCCGGCAGAGGGCGGGCTGGGCCGAGCCCGGCTCTGGGACCTCTTCGACGGAGAGGAGGTGGTGGCCCGCTTCACCCGGCGGCCCTTCGGCGGGAACTGCCTGCGGCCCATCCCCCTGCCCGTGGTGCTGCTGGGGCTGTTGCTGGTCCGCTTCGGCATCCCCGGGGAGAACGAACTGCGCTTGCCCGGCGTCTACCCGGGCACTCGCCGCTGAGCGGCGCGGCCATGCGATGGCGGGACGCCGGGTGAGCCCGCCTCAACCATCCAGTCGGCCGGCAAGCCGGCATACGGCAGAGAAGAATGCGGTGGCGCGCAGACGGCCCGGATCTCCCAGGCTGCTCTCCAGCCCGGCGTCGTAGGGCAGCGCCCCTAGGAAAGGCAACCCGAAGGAGGCGGCGAGGCGCGACACGCCCTGGTCGCCGTCCCGTTGCAGGTTCTCCGCCACCCCCAGCACCGGCACCCGGAGGCCGGTGAGCAGGCGCAAGGCTCGCTCGACGCTTCCCAGCACGACCCGTGAGGAGGTGCTGAGGAGCAGGAATTCGACCCGGGGCACCAGCCGCACCACATCCAGGGCGATATCTCCCAGGCCGGGCGGCAGGTCGAGCACCAGGAAGTCGAGCTCTCCCCACCTCGTCACCGCCAGCAATTCCAGGAAGGCATCGGCCACCTCGTCGCCGCGGAGGGGCACGGCCACTTCAGGGGCGAAGAAGGCCACCGACATCAGCGAGACTCCCGCGGTGTCCTTGGGGTCCACGCCGAAATCCTCTCCGGGGAACCCCTCGTCTGCGCCGAGGATCACGTGGCTGCAGGGTGAGGTGAAGTCGAGGTCGAGGAGGCCGACGCGTCGGCCGGCATCCGCCCAGGCCAGAGCCAAGCTCGCCGAGACCACGCTCTTGCCGATGCCGCCCTTGCTCCCGGTGACGGCGACGATGCGCCCCACGCCGGCAAGGCGATCCTCCACCACCGCGGCGCGAGGGTCCACGGCGTCAGGTGGGCCCGGCATCGGGAGAGTCCTCGCCCTCCACGGACGAGATGGTCACCCCGCGCCCGGCGACCACGGCGAAGTCGGGGCTGCCGCAACCCGGGCAGCGTAGGAAGGCATGGCAGAGCTCGGGGATGAAGTGCATCGCCTCCAGGGCGTCGTCGGTGCCCTCTCCCTCCAGGTCGCCACGGCCGAAATCGAGGTCGCAGACCCGGCAGTGGAAGCGGACGGGCTCGGCCTCCACCACGAACCGGGCTCCCCGGAGGAGGGGGTCGTCTGCGGGGAGCACCTCAGACAGGGAGAACTCGAACAGCGCGATCTCTATCCGCTGCAGCTCGCCCACGCGAACCGTGACCGAGGTGATGCGGCTCATCCCGGCATCGCGGGCCGCGCTACAGGCCGCTTTCATGACGGCATCGGCCAAGGCGAACTCATGCACCGCCAAGCACTCCCGTTCGGGGATGTCGATCGGCATCAGATCCTAGGGCGATAGGGACGGTGCCCTTCCCGGCCCCCGTCGGCGCCGCGCCTCGCTGCCGCCCGCAAGCCATCCCGCCGGCTGCGCCCACTCCTCCGCCCTCTCGAGCAAGTCGAGGATGAACCCTGACTTGGCCTCGTTGTAAGCCACCCGGTCGCCCCGGAAGCGGCCGGCGAGGCCTTGCTTCAAGGCGGCGTAGGCCTCGCAGGCGGCCGGGTGGGCGCGCAGGTAGTCCCGGAACAGCAGATGGATTCGCTCCCATTCGCCGCCGGCGTCGCAGACGTGGACCTGCACCTCCCGCGGGCGGCCGCGGGGCGGCCGGAAACAGCGATGGCCCGGCTCCCGAGTACGCAACGGCAGGCCCAGGCCTTCCAGGGCCGGCCGGAAGGCCGCTTCGTCGGCGGCATCGGGCACACTCACCTGAATGTCTATGACCGGCTTGGCCGCCAGGCCGGGCACCGCCGTCGACCCCACATGCTCGATACGCCGGGCGGTCGAGCCGAGGGCGGCGGCGAGGCGGTTCCGCCAAGCGGCGAAGGCTGCCGGCCAATCCGGGTCGTAGGGCACCACCTCCACGGGATCGCCCCCGTGGCCGCCGTGCAGCTCCATCCCGGGGTAGCGCGCGACCATCACTTCTTGCCACAGAGCCTCCCGAACGACGGCCGGCAGGTCCTCCGGGGCAATGCCCCGTGCCGCGGCCTCCAGTTCGTAACGATCGACCAGGGTGGCCCTCAGCCCCACGGCGGCGAACAGGCCACGCCAGGCCTGGGCCGGGTCACCCGGGTGGGCCGGGTCGATGCCGGCTTCCGCCAGGCGCGCCTCGAGGTCGGGATCCACGGGGGGCAGCGTATCGCTCAGCCGGTGACCACGGGGTTGCCGGCCAGAGCGGCGGTGCGCTCCTTGATCAGTAGGCGCAGCCGGGCGACGTCCTCGTCCAGGGTGGCCGGTTCGATGAGCTCCCCCGCCCCTCCCGCCAAGGTCTGCGCCCAGCGGTCGACTGCTTCCAAGGCCGCCCCCTCGGCGAAGAGCTGCCGGTAGAGGGCACGGTACGCCTCCTCGTACAGGCCTCGGAACGCGGCGACTTCAAAGAATCTGTCCTCCAGGAGGTGCCCGGTGCTCACTGCCGGGCCGCCCCCCTGCCCCAGTTGGGGGCGGGCCCCGCCGCCCGGGACGGCGCCGTTCGAGGAATCACCGCCCGGAGAAGGCCCGGCGCCCGGTGGAGAGGGGAGCCCGCCGGGGGGACCGGTGCCGGAGGGGATGCCGTCCCCCGGCGCGTTGCCACCCGGCGGCCGGGCCGTGCCCCCACCCGGGAGCAGGCCGGGGGCTCCTGCCGGGGAGAAAGAGCCCTCTTCGAAGGGGCCCCGCTCCGGGTCGCCCGACCAGGAGAGGTTCAGGTCCCAACTCACCACCGTGAACTCCCCCGTGCCGGCATCCCACCACAGGTAGTAGTTCTGCCCCGGCCCGCTCATGTCGTCGAAGTCGAGCAGCAGGTTGTGCAGGGCCAGGTAATGGGCCAAGGAGTCCACATCTAGGCGTTCCTCCAGGCCGGCGGCGAACTCCTCGTCGGAGGATTCCTCGACCCAGCGGACGAACTCGATCAACGGCGTCAGGTCGGCCTGGTCCTCCCCGCTCACCTGACGGAACGAGCCGTCGTACTCGTCGGGGTCGAGCCCGCGGTAGGTGAAGGAGCCTCCCGACTGGGCCTTGTAGAGGGCTCCCGCGGTGCCGAAGTCCTCGGCAACCAGAGAAAGCCCCGGCTCTTGGACTACCAGGCGCAGGCTGGCGGCCGAGCCGTTGACGCTGAAGGCGGCGTAGGCCGCCTCCTCGGCAGGCTCCCCGGCGAGGTCGATGAGCGACAGGGAAAGGGCTTCGTTGAGCGCGGTGGGCATCGCTCCCTGCAAGCCGGCGGGGCGCACCGCGATGGCTTCGAGGCCCTGGTAGGTCTGCCCCCCTATGTACTCGCCGAAGCTGATCAGCCAGGGCAGGTCGGCGGGATCCCGGCCGTCGACCGAACTGGTCGGGGTGGCCTCCCGCCTCACCCCCGGGGCCCGCGCTCCCAGGCCCGGGCCGAAGAGGGTCGAGTTGCCCTTGAGCCGGATGCCCACGTCCTGCACCAGGGTCCCGTCGATGACCACATCGGCCTCGAAGTACTCCTTGTCGCCGTCCTCGATGAAGGCGGCGATTGCCGCCTCGTACTCCTCGCTGTCGAAGGTGACCTCGATGGTGTGAATCTGCGCTTCGTCGAACAGATCCACCGGCCCGGCGATGTCGCCCCTGCGGGGATGGCCCCCGGCGTCGGAGCGGGCCGCCAGACGGACGCCCCCTAGGGCGAACACCAGCACCAGGAGAGTCACCGCCGAGGCCGTCACCAGCTTCCAGTGCCGCCGCCAGGTGAGGGGAAGACGCACCGTCCCTCCTACAGGCTCGTGCGGTCGTAGCCCGTGGTCAGGCCGACCTTCAGGTTGCCGGTCAGTTCCTGGATGCCGCGCAGCAGGTTCTGCGGAGACTCGCCCTTCTTCAGGGTCACGCTGTAGAGCAGTTCGGTGAGGAGGCCGGAACGCACCGAGTCGATACCGATGAGGTCGGCCTCGTCGGCGCAGCGGGCGAAGACGTCGTCGAAGGCATGCTCGTAGTCGAAGTCGTGGGCCACCTGCACCCGCAGGATCTGGGAGGTGTTGGGAGCGTGGAACCAGTTGAAGCGATCCATGATCAGCACGATCAGGGCGATGAGCACCGTGGCCACCGCCGCCAGGATGTAGAACTTGGTGCCCGCCGCCATGCCGATGGCCATGGCCCAGAAGATGAATCCGACGTCGCGGGTCTCCTTGACGGCGTTGCGGAAGCGGATGATCGAGAGCGCCCCTACCAGGGAGAAGGCGCGGGCGATGTTCGACCCCACGATCATCATGATCAAGGCCACCACCGTGCCCATCAGCACCAGGGTCTGCACGTAGCTCTGGCTGTAGGAGACGCCGCGATGGGTCACGCGGTAGACGAAGCCGACCAGGGCGGAGAGCAGGAACGCCCCCACCAGCGCCACCGCTATGTCGGCAATCGACAGGGTGCCGGTCAGGTCCTCGACCTCGCCGAACACCTGGCTGAGCCAATCCATCACGACCTCGCTTCCGTCTCGGGCAGGTGGAAGACCGACCGCGGGGCGCGGCCGGCCACTTCGATGCTCTGGCAGTACTTGCTGATGCGGACGACCCGGGCGTTGTGCGCCCCCACCAGCGCCGTCACCCAGCGGGGGATGTGATCGTTGGCCTTGATCTCCACCACTACCTGCTCGGGCGGCACCATGTGGCGGCCCGGGTTCCGGGAATCGAGGCTGAGGTCGGTGGACCGGTAGCGGATGTCGGTGTCGAAGGTGATGCGCAGCCCGGGGTCGTGGTCGGTGCCCACCAGGGCCCGCCGGAGGTACGAGGTGATCGAAGCCGGCTCCAGGCGGAAGGCGTTCACGAATGCCCGGACTTCGCGCATTACGGCGGCCTGGGACGGGTTGGGGTCGAGGTCCTCCCCGGCGCACAGCGCTAGGGCGGCGGCATAGGGCAGCTTGGCCCGGCGCTTCTGAGTGGTCCGGTTGATGCGCTGCTTGATCTCGACGTACACCCGGGAGTCGGGCCGCAGGTCCGCCGCGCTTTCGTAGTGGCGGAGGCGCAGCTTGCGCCGGTTCTTCAGCCCGTCCACCTTCTCCCAGTAGCAGCGCAGGTCGGGCGTGTCGTAGTAGAGGCTGGTGATCGCGTAGGGGGTGCCCCTCCCGTGCGAGTCGTCGTCCATGTAGGGGAGCACGTCTGTCAGAAGGGCGGCCGCCCGCTCCCGGGGGAGGAGGTACTTCAGCTCGAAGCGGTTGCGGGAGCGGACGGCCTGGAGGGCGCTCGAGGCAACAGGAGCGGGACGTGCGGCCCGCTCCTCAACGGCGGCAAGAGCGGAATCAATCACGCGGCTCACCTCCCTTCTCAACCTTCCGTTTCGGCTCTCGAGTCCGGCGCCTCGGGCGCCCTCTCTGATGGGGCCAACCTATGGGCCGGGAATGAAAGGGAGGTCAAGCCCTCATGAGAGACGCCTGAGAAGCCGCCGGGCCGGCGGCTGCGGCCGGATGACCTCGCCGGCCTGCCAGACTCCCCGCCCGTGACCTCTGCGGACCTGCAACTGGAGCGAGTGGCGAACCTGCGCGACCTGGGAGGGCTTCCCACCGGCGATGGCCGGCGCACCGCGCGAGGCCGCATCTACCGGTCGGGCTCGCTGCACGAGATGACCGATGCCGACCGTCGCGCCCTGGAAGCCCGGCGCATCCGCACCGTGGTGGACCTCCGTTCCTCTTGGGAGCAGGGAAGCCAGCCCTACACCTGGTCCTTCGGTCGCCGCCTCGCCGCCCCCCTGGCGGACGACGACGATGTGGTCTTCATCTGGGGAAGCTTCATCAAGGGAACCCTGACCGAAGCGGAGATGCTCGACTGGTGGACCACCACCGGCGTCTTCGATGCCCCGGCGCAGTTCCCCGAGTCGATGGGCACCGTCTTCCGGGCTCTGCTGGAAGCGGCGCCGGGCGATGCCGTCCTCTTCCACTGCACCGGAGGCAAGGACCGCACCGGGGCCGTAGCGGCGCTCGTCCTGCGTGCGCTGGGTGCCACCCCGGAAGCCATCACCGCCGACTTCGTGGCCACCAACGAGGCCCTCGCCAGCCCCCAACGCCTCGAGGAACTGGCCGCCCGGCTGAACGAGGGCCGCGACCAACCCCTCAGCCCGGAGTCCCTCTTCGCCCTCTCCGGGGTGAAGGCCGAATGGCTGGATGAGATGTACCGCCGCCTCACCCTGCGCTACGGGTCGGTGGAGGGCTACGTAAGCGACGTCCTCGGCCTCAGCGCGGCCGATCTGGCCGACTTGAGGGAGCGTTACCTGGAGCCCACTGAAGCCTGAGCGCCCCGGGAACGGTTCCGGCACGGCGCTGCGGCAGAGTGCTCGGCGCGAGAAGGCTGCACGGCGAGCTCACCGTGCGGCCCCGCTAGTGCCGGGCCCCTATCCCGCCGGCTTCCACAGGGCCGGGCCGACGGGGAGGACCGTCTTGCCCGCCATCCGGTTGAGGAGCACAGCGGCCGCACCGTAGAACGAGGACGCCGACACCGCGAGCAGGGACACCCCCACCGGCTCGGTGGGCCAGCCGCCGAGCAGCTGCCCCACCAGGAAGAAGATGGCGGCATCGATGCCGAGGAGCACCACGAACAGGACGGTGTTGGTCATCGCCGAAGCCGCCGTCAGGATCAGGCTGAAGACCAGGAACCCGATGAGCCCGTAGGCGTAGTGGTCGAGGTCGAAGGCAACGTCGGAGAAGATGGTGATCACCAGGGTCAGCGACACCGCGTACCACAGCAGGGAGTAGGTGGTGAAGGCGGTGGCCCCGAAGAGGTTCGCCCGCCGGAAGTCGACGATGCCGGCGATCAGTTGCGCCGTGGCCCCGAGGAAGACCGTCCAGGGGATCATGAGCGACTTGTCGGCCGCCGAGGCCCATCCGAGGTCGGTGACGCCCAGTACCAGGGCAGCCACCGCCAGACCGATCAGACCCAACGGCGCCGGCTCGGCAGGAAGGTGGGTCGGGGACTCATCCGCCATCAGTTCTCCTCCAGGGCGTGTGGTCGGCAGACAATAGCCAGCCTTCCTCGACCTTGTTAGTTGCGGTTCACGCACTCGGCGTGGCCCGCGAGCCGAAAGGACCGTCCTTCCGCTTCTCCGGCGCGACTGCCCAGCACGCGCCGGCCCGGAGGCCATTCCCTCCGATTCCGCAGCCACGAACCGAGCCGTCGCCGGTCCCGAACGGCTCGAGGGACCGTCGATCCGGTTCAACCGGGGCCGCGCCCGACCCCTCAACCCGGAGTCCCGCCTCGCCCTCTTCGGGGTGAAGGCCCGGTGGCTGGACGAGGTTTCCCGCCGTCTCGCCCTCGCTACGGGTCGGTGAAAGGCCGGCCGAGCGACGCCTTCGTCTGACCGAACCCGATCCGGCGCGCCTCCGCGCACCGTATCTGGAGTCGGCCGCGGGCTGAGCCGCGCCGGGCGGCTACCTCGGCCCCGCCTCCCCGGGCCCGGCCCCGGAGCAGGGGCCCTCCATCCGCTCGCCCCATCCGCGATGGGCTTCGCCGCTACCCTCCCCGGCTGAGGTGTCCGGGCCCGTAGCGCGGCGAGCGATCATCGCCCTGGTCGTAGTGGCCGGGGCTACCGCCCTGGCGTTGACCCGCCCCATTCGCTTGGGTCTCGACCTGCGCGGGGGCACGCAGGTGGTGCTCGAGGCCCAGGACACCGACCGGGTCACCGTGGACGACGACGTGGCGGCGCGCACCCTGGAAGTGCTGCGACGCCGCGTCGATGCCCTGGGGGTAGCCGAACCCACCCTGCAGCGCTCCGGCGAGCGGCGCTTCATCGTCGAGTTGCCCGGGCTCACCGACCCCGAAGAAGCCTTGCGGGTGATCGGCCGCACCGCCGAGCTCGCCTTCCACCCCGTCTTGGGCTATGCCGAGGAGGAGGCGGGCACTCCAGCGGCCGGGGAGATCGTGCTGCCCGACGAAGACGGGATCCCCCTCCGCCTGGCCCCGGCGGAGGTGGGGGGAGAAGGGGTGGGAGGAGCGAACGCCGAGTTCGACACCTACTACAACGCCTGGATCGTCACCGTCGACTTCCGGGGCGAGGGCGGCGACCGCTGGACCGCCATGACTGCGGAGGCGGCCTGCGCCCCCTACGGCGACCCGCGACGACGGGTGGCCATCGTGCTCGACGGCACGGTGATCTCGTCGCCCCAGGTGGACGAGACGGTGGAGTGTGGGGTGGGCATCGCCGGGGGGACCACGGTGATCACCGGGCGGTTCACCGAAGCCGAGGCCAAAGACCTGGCGCTCTTGATCCGCGCCGGCGCCCTGCCCGTGCCGGTGGAAGTTGTCGAACAACGCACTATCGGCCCCACTCTGGGAGAAGCCGCCATCAGCGCCAGCGTCAAGGCGGCTCTCATCGGAGCGGCCCTCACCGTGGCCTACATGATCGCGTACTACCGCCTGCTCGGGCTGCTCGCCGCCCTGGGCCTGCTGATCTACGGCCTGCTCTCCTACGGGGGGCTGCTGGCGCTGAACGCCACCTTGACCCTGCCGGGGATCGCCGGCTTCGTGCTCGCCATCGGCATGGCGGTGGACGCCAACGTCCTGGCGTTCGAGGGCATGAAGGAGGAGCACGCCGCCGGGCGCCTCGGCCGGGAGGCCGCCGACGGCGGCTTCCGCCGGGCCTGGAGCGCCATCCTCGACTCGAACGTCACCACCCTGCTGGCCGCCCTGCTGCTCTTCTTCTTCGCCTCCGGGGCGGTGCGCGGCTTCGGCATCACCCTGTCGGTAGGCGTGCTCGCCTCGATGTTCGCCGCTCTGGTGGCCACCCGGGCCTTGGTGGACCTGGCGGTGCGCCAGCGCGCTCTGGCCACCCGGCCTCGGCTCCTGGGCCTCGAGGTGGGGCGCCGCTTCCGGGCCTGGCTGACCGCCCGCCGCCCCAACCTCCTCGGCCGCTCCCGCCTCTGGTACGCCATCTCGGGAACGATGCTGGCACTGGCCGTGGCCGGCATCGGGGTACGCGGTCTCTCCTTCGGCCTGGAGTTCTCCGGCGGCCGCCTGCTGGAGTACGCCACCGCGGCGCCCGTGGACCTCGACGCGTTGCGCACCGAACTGGCCGCCGCCGGGCTGCCCCGAGCGGTGGTCCAGGAGTCGGGCGAGGGCAACGTGGCCATCCGCACCGCGGCCCTCTCCGACGAGGAAAAGCAGGCCGTCGCCCAGGCGGTGGCCCGCCTGGGAGGAACGGCCGAACTGCAACGCGACGAGTTCGTCGGCCCCACCATCGGCGGGGAGCTGCGCCGCAAAGCGCTGATCGCCCTGGGCCTGGCCCTGGCCGCCCAGCTCCTGTACCTGGCCGTCCGCTTTCGCTGGACCTACGGCACGGGGGCCGTGGCGGCGATGTTCCACGACGTCACCATCCTCCTGGGCATCTTCGCCTGGCTGGGCAAGGAACTCGACGGGGTGTTCCTGGCCGCCCTGCTCACGGTGATCGGCTACTCCATCAATGACTCGGTAGTGGTCTTCGACCGCATCCGGGAGCAACGCCGGGCCAACCCGACCCGGCGGGGCCTGCGCGAGGTGGCCAACGACGCCTGCCTGCAGACGATCCCCCGCACGGTGAACACCGGCCTGGGGGCCCTGTTCATCCTCGCCGCCCTGTACGTGCTGGGAGGCGACACCTTGGCCGACTTCGCCCTGGCCCTCATCGTGGGCATCCTGGTGGGCACCTACTCCTCGGTGTTCACCGCCGCCCCGCTGGCGGTGGGGCTGGAAGAGGCCGTCGGCGAGGATCCCGGCCGGTGGGATCGGCGCCCGTCGGGCGGCGCGCCGGAGGAGCGGCCCGCCCGGCGAAGCGAGTCGCGGCCGGCCCCGGTGGAGCGGGCAGGCCGGCCGACGAGATCCGACTCGCCCTCCCCCTCCCGCCCGTCGGCACCACCCGGCACCTTCCCGAAGCCCAGTCAGCGCCGCAAGAAGCGGCGCTGAGACCCGCCCCCCTCGGCACACATCAAGGCATGGGGGGCAAGGAGTAGCCTCGGCACGGGTAGGGCGAGACGACGAGGCAGCGGGGGCAGCGATGAGTGCTCTCCGATGGTAGGCAGGGTGGTTTCTCGCCGGTCTGCTGGATCTCCCCGCAGCGCGCGCCGCCCCGGCCTCCCCCGCCCCGGAGCCACCCTCATCCCCGGCCGAGGTGCACACGTCGCTCCCTACTCCGGCTCGTGGCGGCTGCACGGTCATCTATGCCGCCGACGACCGGGTGGCCCTGGCGGGCAGCAACGAGGATGCGGTCAACCCGTACACGTACGTCTGGTTCGTGCCCGCCGCGCCCGGGGAGTACGGGCGGGTCTACTTCGGGTTCGAAGACGGCATCCCCCAGGGCTGGGTCAACGAGGCCGGCCTGCTCTTCGACGGCCTGGCGCTGCGCCCCAAGTCCGGTGCCCTCTCCCGATCTCAGGCCGGTCTACGACGAGGCCATCCCCCGGAGCATCCTGTGGGACGAGGTCATGGCCGAGGCTGCCACCGTGACCGAGGCGCTGGCCATCCTGGACACCTACAGCCACCGGGGATGGACACCTACCAGCTGCTCTTCGGCGATGCCGGCGGCGAGTCGGCGATCGTCGACGGGGCCGACGTTCGGCGCCGGACGGGCTCCTTCGAGTTGGCCACCAACTTCCGCCTCTCGTAGTACCCGAACCTCCCCTACGCCTGCCAGCGCTACATGCTGGCTCGGGCCTATCTGTCCATGGCGGAGAAGTACTCGGTGGATCTCTTCCGCGACATCCTCGACGCCACCCACCAGGAGCCGCCCGGGCCCACCCTGTACTCCACCGTGTACGACTTGCGGAACGGGCTGACCTACCTGTATCTGCACCACGACTTCGACCGGGTCGTGATCCTCGACGTGGCCGTCGAACTGGCCGCCGGCCCCCATGCCTACCGCCTGGCAACGCTCTTTCCGCCCCAGGCCGAGGCGGCCGAGTGCGCCGCCAGCCTGCCCCTGTCCTCGGTGCCGTGGTGGGTTGGGTCGCTGCGGCCGCAGGAGCTTCCCCGGGCATCGGTGCCGCAATGCCCGGGCGGCGCCGAGATCGCCCGATCGCGGCGGAGAGGGGGGCGTCGAGGCGGGCCGCGGGTGACTCGGGCGGGGAGTAGGTTGTCCGCCGTGGCCCGCCGACGTAGCCGCCCGAAGGATCCGAGGACCGGTAGGCCTGTATCGGTCACCCCCCCTCCCGGCCCAACCGCACCCCCTCCCCGCGCCGGCGGGCGCCTGGCCTACCTGGACAACCTCAAGGCCTACCTGATCGCCGGGATCATCGCGGCCCACGCCTTCATGGGGTACTCCGAATTCGGATCGTGGACCTACCAGGACATCCAGGAGGTGACTCTGTCCGAGGTCACCGAGACCATCTTCGTCGTCGCCGCGGTCTCCTTGGGTGCCTTGTTCCTCATGGGTCTCTTCTTCCTCCTCTCCGGGCTGATGGCCCAGGACTCGCTGGCCCGCCGGGGACCGGGGCGCTTCGCCAAAGAACGCCTCCTACGGCTCGGCATCCCCTTCGCCCTCTACACCCTGGTGATCTGGCCGGTGCTGGAGTGGGCCCTGCTCGAGCCATTCGACCCCCGTGGCTCCTACTGGGCCTGGTTCACCGACGACGACCCCATCCTGGACAACGGCCCTATGTGGTTCGTGGGGGTTCTGCTCCTGTTCTCGCTGGTGCTGGCCGCCTGGCGGCACTTCCGGCCGCCGGCGCCCGCCGACGACGAGCCGCTGCAGGCCCGGTGGCTGGTGCCGCTCGCTTTGGTCATAGGGGCCGTCACCTTCCTGGTACGCCTCGGCCTCCCCGGCGACTCCAACCAGCCGTTGAACGCCCACGTCTGGGCCTGGCCGGAGTACATCGCCCTCTTCGGCCTCGGGGTGATCGCCGCCCGCCGCGGATGGCTGCGGCCGGTGCCGCGGGAGGTCTCCCGCCCCGCCGGGATCACCACCCTCGTCGGCATCGCCCTGCTGGCGGCGATGGTGCTCTCGACCGACCCGCTGGGTCTGGAGATGGAGGACTGGGCGGGCGGCTTCGGCGTGCCCGCGTTCCTGGGCGCCATGCTCGAAGGGGTGATCGTCGTCGCCGCCCCGGTGTGGGTGTTGTCCTTCGCCCAGCGCCGCCTGAACGGAACGGGCCCGATCCGCCGGGCGATGGCTCGCGGCTCCTACGCGGCCTTCATGCTGCAAGGTCCGGTGCTCGTCGGCCTGGAACTCGCCTTCAGGCACGCTCCGCTCTCGGGGGACCTGAAGGCCCTGTTCGTCGCCACCCTCGGCATCGCGGTGTCCTTCGCCCTGGCCTACCCGCTGGTCACCCGGACACCGCTGCGCCGAGTGCTCTGACCCCAACCCGCCTCAGCGCTGGTGGCCCGCGGCGGCCACGGCCAACCCCGCCTGCCATCCCGGGGCCCGGCCGCCCTCCGGCGGCTGCAGGTCAACCGCCGGCACTCCGGCGGAGGTCAGCACCCACGAGATCACCGAGTTGGAGTTCCACATCTCCCCGGTCCCCCGCTCGTCCCGGCCCCATACCAGAGGCGGCACCGCCGGCATCAGGTCGAGCAGGTGCTCCGCCTGCGACGGATCCCGGCCGACCGTCTGCGGGCTGCCGACCGCATGGGCCAGGTCGGGAATGGACCCGTCGCGCCACCGCCGCACCTCGTAGCGGAAAGGTCGGATCCGGGCGAGGCGCCGGTGGAACACCGGTCCTTCCAGGACCGCCCCGCGTGCGGCGAGATCGCCATCGGGACTGGGCCAGGCGCATTCGACGACGAAGCGGCCGTCCGGCACCTCCACCACGAGGGCGGTGTGATAGAGGGCCAGGGGCGGCCGCCCCTCGGACCGGGCCTTCACCTTCTCGTACAGGCGCCCGTTCAGTCGCACGTAGCCGTTCCCCCCGGCACCCAGAGGGATCCAGTAGAGGTCGATACCGAGGGCGTTCATGCGACGGGGAGCGTCGTCCATTGCGGGGAGATCGTAGGCGAGTGCCGGAGCGCCCTACCTCTCCACCAAGCCCGCTCCGGTTAGGGGATCCACCGCCATCAACGCGTTGCGGTGCCAGACGACGACCCCGGTCGAGCCCGGCTCGTCGGCACAGGTGTGCGCGTCCGTCGGCAGAGGGAGGTGGCCGAGCAAGGTCCAAGCGCCTGCCTCCAAGTCGAGTCCCCAGACCTCGTCGCGCACCCGGACCTCGCGTGCAGTGCCTGCGGCGATCTGCACGGTCGTGGGCCCCTTGCCTCCGATGAGCAGCATCTGCTCGGCGTCCGCGTCCCAGACCAAGCAGGCATCCCAGGCCGGCTCGGGGCCGGTATCCCAGATCGTCCCGGACCAGCCCGACGTTTCCAGGTCGAAAGTCCAGACCACCGATTCCTCCCGATCGGCGCCGCCCCAGAGCACAACGCGGTCGGTCGAGGGGTCGTAGGCCATCGCCTGCTGTGCCACCGGCCACGGGGCCTCTTCGGTGGTGATCTCCACCCAGGTGTCCGTGTCGGCGTCGTAGGCCCAGGTGTCGCCCAGCCAGGCCGAACCGGTGTCGCCCCCGAACAGCACCACCCGGTCGGACTGGGCGTCGTAGGCCATGGCATGAGCGTGGCGGGCGGGCGGCGAGATGGCCGGCGAGCGCTCTTCCCAGGTACGCGCCGCCGGGTCGTAAACCCAGGTGTCGTTGAGGTCCTCGGTGCACCTCGGATAGGAGCAACTACCGACCGCCCCACCGAAGAGGACCACCAACCCGGAGCCGGAGTCGTAGGCGACTGCGGCCCCAGCGCGCGGCACCGGCCCTCCCATCACCCGAATGTCCCACCAACCGCCGGTCTCCGGGTCGTACCTCCAGGCGTCGTAGAAGCGCTCGGCGTTCAGCCTTTGCACCGGCTCCAGTCCGCCGAAGAGGAAGATGCCGCCGTCGGTGGCCACCAGCGGCGCGTAGACGCGGTCCGCGGGGAAGCCGGGGATCTCCTGGACCGCGACGGTGGTCGCGGCTGCGGGACCGGTGGTGGTAGTTGCGCTCCCTACCGGCACCGTGGTGGCCGGACCACTCGCCGCCGCCGTAGTGGTCGGAGCATCCTCGCCGGCGCCCAGGACCCGCCAGAGCACGTACCCGGTCGCGGCCAGGGCGGCTACTAGCACGATCGCCCCCAGGGCGAACCAGCGTCGGCCCCCGTTACCCGGCCGCTCGTCGTCGAGGGGTGAAGAGAGCACTTCGGAGAGCGGGTCGCCTCTCGGGTCTTCTCTCACACCGCCATACTTCCACGATTCGCGTTCTGCGGCGGGCGCGTCGGCACCCTGAACCCCGGCGCGGACCAGCCGCCGCTTGCTCCGGGAAGGCGGCCCGCCGACCGGGGCGCATAGCATGGGCGTGTGGGAGGTACCCCATGCGCCTGTACTTCGCCGGTCCCCTATTCAGCGTGCAGGAACGGGAGTTCAACACCCGCCTGGCCGCCTCGATCGAAGCGCTCGGCTTCGACGTCTTTCTTCCCCAGCGAGACGGGTATGAGGGGCCTACGGACCCGGAGGTGATCGGACGACCCGAGGTGGCCCGGCGGATCTTCGAACTCGACAAGGCGCAGGTGCTGGAGTGCGACGTACTGCTGTGCCTCCTCGACGGCCGCGTCCCCGACGAGGGGATGGCCGTGGAGATCGGCCTCGCCCACGCCGACCGTCAGCAACGGGGCCGGCACCGCAAGCTGCTCGGCCTGTCCACGGACCCGCGTCATCGCGGCGGTGCGGCGCTCAACGCGATGCTCGTCGGCGCCCTCGACGAGATCCTCACCGATGAGACCGCCCTGCTGGAGAGGCTCGGCGAAATCACTCGGGGCTGATTGGCCTGCGGTGTCGGAGAGCCTTGGGTGAATTCGGCCGACCCGGGGTGGCGGATCAAGGAGTGGGGTTGCTCCCGATACGGTGGCAATGCGTCGACCCGGTTCACCGGGGACGAGGCTCGTGCTTTGGCGAGGGGTCTGTGAACCCTGGCCGCTAGAGCGACTCGATCTTGCCGGGCACTGCCCTCCCTCCGGGCTAGGAGGGGAGCGGCCTCAGCGGGGTCGGGGCCGGTGGTGGCTGTCGGCCAGGGGCGCCTCGGACGGAGCCATCGGAGCTGCGCTCACAGCAGTACCTCGCAGTTCACCACCGAGGTCTCGACCGAGCACCAGTCTTTCTGAGTGCCGCCGTCGATGACATCATCGCCGTCCTGACCCCTCAGATGATCTCGTCCCCCTTGGCCGTTCAAGATGTCGTTGCCGGCTTTTCCGAAGACCCGGTCACGGCCGGCGCCGGCCCAGACGGTATCCGCCCCGAGACCGCCGTAGATGAGATCCCCGCCGGCTCCACCGAAGACCTGATCGTCCCCCGCGCCGGCTCGGACGGTATCCGCCCCGAGACCGCCGTAGATGAGATCGCCGCCGGCGCTCCCGCACAGAACGTCGGCGCCGGAGTGACCCCACAACTCGTCGATGCCGGCGCCGCCGTGCAGCGTGTCGTCACTCGGCCCACCGTAGATCCGATCCGGATCGGCGTTCCCCCAAAGAAGGTCCGCCCCTGCCCCACCGCGAATCTCGTCGGTGCCGTATCCACCGGATATCAGGTCGCTTCCGTCGTTGCCGTAGATCGTGTCGTTTCCTCGGTCGCCGCAGATCACGTCGTCTCCCCCGCGGCCATAGATGGTGTCGTGGCCGGCCATCCCGGCGATGATGTCGCGGCCGGGCGTGCCCCTGATCACATCGTCGCCGCCCGTACCGACGATGGTGGGTGCGAGGCCCAGGCAGGTGATCGCAGTGTCGTAGACATGGGTGTCGGTCGTGCCGGGAGCTCCAATCACCGCCGTGGTCGGCGACATCGCAACCGAAGCGCCGAATTGCTCGCTGCCCTCGACCTCGAAGGACTCCTCGTGGGACCACGGCAGCCACCAGGCCGTGGTCTTGGCCGTACGCCGAAAGAGATAGGCGTGGCCGGTGGCACCGACGATCAGGGTGTCGCCGTCCAGCGCAACGGCCCGCCCGAAATCGTGCTGCCAATCCCCACCGTAGCTGGCCTCGTCGGGGCTGACGAGCCTCTCCTCCATCTCCCAGCCCAACCCGGTATCGACGAACACGAACACCGTTCCCGACATCCCGCCGAAGATCACGTCGTAGCCGTCGGGTTGCCCGAAGACGAGGGTCTCACCCGAGACGGCCACCGAGTGGCCGGCACGGAGTGGATCCTGCTGGTAGCCGACGTAGGGTTTCCTCAGCTTCAAGTACACATCGTGGGACCATCGGGCTCCGGTCCTGCGGTACACGTGCGCCCCCCTTTCCCCACCGACGACAACGGAGTCGCCATCGATGGCCACCGCCGGCTTCAGGTTTCGACAGTCGCTGAACGCAGCCGCCCACACACCATCCGACTGCTCGTAGATGGACATGCACCCGTCACCGCTGCCGAGCACCAGGGTGTCCCCGTCGACGGCGACGCCCTGGCCGTTCAGGGTCTGTTGGAGGTCCCACGAGTCGCCCGACCGGGCGTACACCCTGGTCTCGTCATCGATACTCACCGCAAGCGTGTCGTCGCCCACGGCCACGAACATCCCGAATCCCGTGTTGGCGTCGTACAGGGCGGCCTGATGGCTCCATCCCGACGCAGTGCGCTCGTAGACGTGCACCTCGCCCTCGGCGCCGACCACGGCAGTGTCGCCGTCGACCGCGACCGACCGGCCGAACCCGGCCACGTCGGGGAAGGGAGCGGAGAGCGTCCCCTCGTCGATCACCGCTCCTGCAGGCGTCACCACAGCAAGGGCGGCCACCACCACCATGGCAATGGCCCAGGCGGATCTACGTGGCATGTCAGCCTCCCTCGCTAGATTGCCTCAGAAGAGGGGGCAGCCGGTCTCCTACCCGTCTTCGAACCACCATAGACCAAGGGACGGCGGCGAGCATCGAGCGCGGACCAGTGCTTCGACGGCGCACCAACAGGCGCGATCGCCCACCTCAGCAAACGACCAGCTCACCCGAGAACCGGCCTCCTGGGGTGTCGGAGAGCCTTCGTTCGATCTCCTCGACCCGGGGTGGCGGATCAGGCGATGGTCAGGATCTCCCAGGTAGCGGGAGCCTGCGAGCAACCGGGCAATCCACGGCGGCCGCCGGGCTGCTGCGGAGCTCAAGAGGACGGCGACACCCGTATCGGTCGGGAAGGTCGGGGCCGGGCGAGGCCGCTCAGTCTTCGAGTCCCATGCGGAGGTCGAAGGTCCACCTGCCGGGTTCAGCCTCACCCGGGTTGAGGAGCTCCTCGAGGCAGCGCCCGTACTCGCAGGAGATCCGATGCCCATGTTCCTCGCACCACCTGACCAGTGCCTCCCAGGTGTCTCCGATGTGCTCGATCCCGGTGAAGCGGGTGACGGCATACCGGCCGGGGGGCACCTGCTTGATCTCGTAGGGCGGCTCGGCTTGGACATCGGGACCGATCGTCATCCACTGCTCGTAGCCGTAGTTGGGGCTGCCCGGCGACGGGTCGGGGTTGTTGAAGCCGAAGAAGCGCTGCCGCCGCGGGTCGATGCCGTGCTCCCGGGCGAACGCGAGGATCTTGTCCCAGGCCTCGGGCTCCGGGCTGGCGCCGAACCCGAGGGCGCCGACTACCCGCATCGGCTGGAGTTCTTCGATGGTGACCTCGATCATGACCGGCTCCTTTCTACCTCTGCCTTACCGTAGGCCGCTTCCCTGACATCTCATGACAGGTATATTGCGAGGATGCGGGCTGATCGGCTGCTGGCGGAACTGCTCATCCTCCAGGCCCGGGGCCAGGTGACGGCAGGCGCGCTGGCCGAGGAACTGGAGGTGTCCGAGCGGACCGTCTATCGCGACATGGAGGCCCTCGGGCACACCGGGGTGCCGATCGTCGCCCTGGCCGGCCCCGGTGGGGGGTACAGCCTGTACCGGAAATGGCGCTCCAACCTGACTGGCTTCAGCCAGGAGGAGCTCGCCGCCATCCTGGTGGCGACCGCCGGCGGCCCGGCTTCCGACGCCGAGGCCTCCCGGCGCCTGCGCTCCGCGCTTCGCAAGCTGGCTGCCGGGTTCCCCGAAGTGGCGCGCGACGAACTCATCCGCCTCAGTGCCGCAGTCCACATCGATCCCTCTCCCGAGCCTCTGCCCGCCCAGGCGGCGCTGGTGCGCTGTGCTGAGGCGCTGCGGAAGGGAGTCCGGGTAGCCCTGACCCTGGCCGGGCCGTTCGGCACCCGGGTGCGCACCGGTGGCTCCCCCCTGGGGCTGGTGGCCAGCGGCGGGGCCTGGCACCTTGTTTGGATGCCGGAGAGCGGCGGCACCCGCGCCGGCCCGCTCACCGAGATCCTCGAGGTGACCACGACACCGGAGCCCTCCGAGAAGCTCGCAGGCTTCGACCTGGCCGACTTCTGGCAGGCATGGCGCCAGCGATCGGACGCCGGGAGCCGTCTGATCGCGGTAGTTCGAGCCGATCAGTCGCTCATCCCCTGGCTGGAACGCCGGGTGGCCGGGCTCCGGACCCACGGCAGCACCGTGTCGATTGCCTTCGCCAGCTTCGAGGAAGCCCGCACCACCCTGCTCGGCTGCGGCGGCGCCGTCGAAGTGCTGGCACCAGAGGCGCTCCGGCGAAGCGTGGCCGACTTCGCCGAGCAGACGGTCCGGCTCTACCGGTGATGGCGACGCCAGGTGCGGCGACCACCGTGATCGCCGTGCCCGCAGCTCCTCTGATGCAGATCAGCCCCCAAGGGGCAACTCAGCGCAGTCCCACTTCGATCCGAATCGGAGAACCTTCGGTCGATTCGACCGACCCAGGGTGGAGGCTCAGGCAGTGGGGTTCTTGCACGTAGGCGAACCCGCGCTTCCCTAAGCCACCGCCCGTCGCTGGGCGAGGACATGAGGTCGAGCGCCTCCGCACTCATAGCTCCCCGTCGGTGGCCTGTACCGGGGCCTGACCCCGGGTTCACAGGCGATCGTCGTACCCAGGCGCTGGACGGTGGATGAGCTAGATCCGGAGAGCCGGATCAGAGAGTGGGACCCCGAGTGACCCGCTCCACGACACGCACCTCCCTCAGCCCACTCCCACGGCAGGCGACTTCGCCGATCGATCAGCAGGGTCGAATTCCACTAGGCTCGGCCGCGGAGTGACGATCTGCTCGCGGAGGTGGGTGAGATGGGGTTCCTATCGAAAAGGCAGGGCAAGGATCCAGCCGGGCGCGCTGCCTCCGGGAGTGACGCGTCTGCGCCCGAACCACGCGTCGTGCAGGGTCGTGAGGTCTCGGTAGGCCGAAAGATCAGCCAGTTCGCTGAGGCACGCCTCGCTGGCGCGCCGGCTGGGCTTCTCTTGCCGATGAAGGACTTCGTCCTGATCCAAGGCGAACTTCTGGGCAAGTGGGGCAAGGATTCCTTCCACATCAGTGCGGATCGAGGGCCATGTCGGCTCGTCTGTGCAGGGTGTGATGCCGTGTTCTCCGAGCAGTTCGTCTTCAGCTGTGGCACGAATTCTGCGGGCGCCGCCTTCGGCCTGCCTTCGCACACGCAGTGCCCCGACTGCGGCAGCGGTGAGGCCATCATCGCCTACCTGCCCGACCTAAACCCTCCGAAGTAGTCCGCCACCGTGTCCGATCGGCCGAATGCCCTACGATGACGCGATCCCCCTATGACCAGGGGGTTTCATGGTGTCGGAGAGCCGACGGCCGATGAGACAGACCCTGGGTGGCGGCTGGGCCCATGGGGGTCTGACGTTTCAGAGCAAGATTGAAGGGGATGGTGTCGAGGTCTTGACACGGGTGTTCGGGGGTCCTGAGAGGCTCATGGCGTCGCCAAACCCTGGGCACACTCTCGATCACCCGAGTTAGGCGAGCCCTCCGCCGGGTCTGGGGAGGTTGACACACTGCAGGCTCTCGCGCCAGCTATCCGCCGGTCACGGCCCGAATGTTCTGGGCGATCTCGTTGACGAGAGCGGTGACGACTTCGCGCATCCGATCGGTACGCACGTCGGCGCCGAGGTAATTCCTGTAGGCAGTGGCGACATCGATGCGGATGCCCTCGACTACGGCCCTCACCCTGTATCGAGAGACACCAAGATTGCGGTCCTCCTCAGACCATCCGAAGATCTCCACCCCCTGATCGGCGTTGCCGGTGAACGACTCGACGCACGGGAACCAGGTGAGGAACGGGCCGGTGCCCTCCACCCGGCACGGATCAGGCGTCGGATTGACATCCAGGGCCTCGGTTCTCACCGCAGCGGGATCAAAGGGGCTCGAATCGCCGTCCCAGAGCGACAGACGTACTTCGATGCACAAGTTCGGGCCAAAGCCTGCGGCGGCCCCTCCCCAACCGGAGCCCATGCAAATATCGTCGGGAACCGGCGGAGTCACCCACCATCCCGGGCCGTAGGGTGTGCTCGGCTCGCCTTCGGGTACGCCCTCGACTGCGGGTCCCGCCTTGTAGGTGGCGGTGATGGCGATGATCTCGCCCGGCACGTCGGGATTCTCCACCAGCACCGGGGCATCCTTGACCAGCATTTCCAGTCCGGCCGCCTCCGACTCGTCCGGCACCATCTCGAGTGCCAGACCGGACCCGTTGGTGATCGTGAAATCGTGGAAGTCGACGTACCTCCACTCTCGTGAGTACTCCGTCTTCTTGTCCACCACCCGGGTGATCACCCGTTCCACCTCGACGTAGCCCCCGAAGTCATTGTCCCCCTCCTTCAGATCGACCTTCACTTCAGCCGAGCAGGTGGTCGGATCGGTGGGATTGGTGCAGGTGACGGTGCCCTTCGGGGCGGTTCCGTCGTAGATCGTCACCCGGGCCCCACACGGGTGCGCCGGACCCGTCACCGGTGGGATCCGACAGTCACCCGGGTCGGGCAGGTCGATGCCGAGTGCGACCTCGTCGAGAGCCACGATCAGGTGATCACTGAAGAACCGCTCCCGACGATTCCCCCCGTCGTCGTCGTACGCCGCCTTGATGGCATAGCCCGGGAAGACCGAATCCCCGGCGTTGCCGGCGATGAACTCGGCCCAGCGTCCACCCAGAGTCGGCCAGTCGATGAGAGCGGTCTTGGCGATGAAGGCGATGGTCTCGTACGGGGTGCCCAACTCGGCTGCCGTGGCACCCGAGGAATAGGGACCGAGTTGCAGCTTGTCGAGATCCCACGGTATCAGCCGGTACTGCGAGGGGTAGTTGGGGTCGGCTACCCACAGGCCCTCGAGGCCGCCGCCGTACACCACCATCGCATGGCCTCCGCCCTTTGAACTCCACATCGCCACAAACTGGGGTTGATGGGTCACGTGGATTGCTCCCAGGAACTGGGCGAACTGCCACAAACCGCTCTTCCAGCTCCCCGACAGCCGGGAGATTAACTCGGGTCCCTGGGCGTTCCAGATCGCCGCGTAATCCCCTTGCACGGTCGAACACAACCGGTAGGCCTGGCTGTCGTCCTCCCACAAACCCGGCGTCGCCCCCTCCCCGTTGTTGTCGTACAACCCGTTGAGCCATGGGGCGCCCGACCGCCGCTGGGTGTCGTAATACCACATGGCCGACAACGACTGGCCGGCGCAGTGCCCTCCCGATGCCGCCGCCGACCCCAGGTTGCGGAACTGCCAGTCGTCGACACCGGGACGAAAGCCACTGTCGACGTCCGGTGCGGGGGCCATGATCGGGAGCGACCCGATCCCGATGATGTCGATGAAGAAGGTCGAGAAGTGGCGGGTGACCAACGTGAGTGAATCGTCGTCCATCGCCACCGCCGGTATCGCTTCCAACTCCCCGGTCACCTGGTCGTAGAAGAAGCCGATGGCGATGTGCTCGGGGGGCACCACGACCGGCACGTCGAGGGTGATGAGGGCGTCGCTGTAGCCGCCGCCGTTGTCCACGGTGTACATCGGTGTGGCGGGTGTCACCGACGGCCCGAAGTCGTGACCGAGGATCTGCTGGGACACCACGGTGTACTCGGTCGGTGCCGGGTGTGCTCCGGCCGGGACCGTGATCGTCAGTCCGCCGGCGCCGACAACCACCCCACCCGCCGGCCCCACAGTCTGTGCCCCAACCGGGGTCTCCGGTCCCAGGTCGAAGGTCCCCGTGACGCCCTGCTGGGGCCCTGGTCCGGGGCCGAGGACCTCGATGGCGGTTGGGAAGGAATCGTCACCGGGGAGGGTCGTCCCGCCCGCTCCTCCACCGGAGTCACGGGTGAGGAACCAGGTGGCGGCGACAGCCATAATCGCAACACCAACAACCACCAGAAACACAGCCGGGGGCCCCGATCGGCCAACCGGTGGCGCCGGCTGAGCGCCGAGAGCAGTCCCACACGACGTGCAGAACGCCGCCCCCTGCGCGAGGGGTGAACCACAATTCGCACAGAACAACGGGCCTCTCTTCCCGACCAACCTCTTGGAGAACCGCACCACCGGCTAGGCCGCCAGACACCACCTCCGGAACGGCCGCACGGACCCGAATCGGAGCCCTGGCGACCCACGTGACGCTGCCTCAGGGTGAAAATGGGTGCAAGACCAGGGTAGCTCGCTACACGACCGGCGGGTGGGTGCTCTGTAACACAGCACCCGCAAACTGCATTGGGGTCCTCCAGTCCCGCGTGACTTCGACCTCCCGGCGGGGCCGTGCGGGTTGTGAGCTAGGCCCGAGTCGAGTTGTCGCCGCTCTTCGGGCCGGTCCCGCCCCGTCCCCCGACACGGCCTACCCGTCCGTGCCGTTCTGTGTGTCGCAGAGCCGAAGGGACCGGCCCGAGTCGCGAGCGTGACTCGCTGTTGCCAAGCGCGTCTGGTAGTGACTATGCTGACAGTATGACCGATGATCTTCGTAGACAGCGCTCCGAGTCAGCTGAGGGCAAGGGCCGGGCACGGCGGGTTTGGGATGCCTACGCCGAGGCGGCGAATCGGGTTCGCCCGACCGCTGTCGATCGTGCCGTGCAGCGTCTGGGGACGAACTGGACGGAGCAGCTGATGGGCTTCTGGTTGTCCTGGCACCTCTATGGAGGCTTCGACGGGTTGAAGCGGGCTGGGTGGCAGGAACGGACGATCTACCGTCGCCTGAAGCGGTTCCGCATGGTGTTTGGCAAACACCCTGACGAGTACGAGATCTCCGGTGTCGAGTTAGATCCGCAGGTGTTCTGGAAGACCTACCTCGAACCGCAACTGCGCGAAGGCAAGTAGGCGCCGTCGTGACTCCCCTCTCCCCCGTTGATCCAATGTCACCAGGATTACTGACAGCGGGGTCAGTACGGGAGTTGGCGTCGGGGGTGGATGCCCTCTACCTGTCGGGGCAGGTTGATGTGCCGACCGAGTTCCTACAGAGGCTTGATCAGTATCGGGCGGTTGCTCAAGCCGGAGGGTCGCCTGTTCCGTTCAGTTTCGGTGGGATCGAATTTGGGCTGGCCCCTCACGGGTGGGGCCGGTACCGGTTCTGCCTGTCGCACGAGTCGGGGCTCATTGGGATCACGACCAGCAAACTGCTCCCTCCGGTGCGCATCCAACCTCGGGCGGAGTACCTCCATGGGTTGGGTGCGGAATCGACGATCGACGCGTTCCGCACGGCGATAGATCGGGAGCTTGGGTGGCCGTCCCTGTCGGTGTCACGGATCGACCTGTTCGCCGACTTCCAGGGCTGGGATGTCGGCTCCGACGACCCCGAGGAGTTCGTCACCCGAGCCAAGCAGCTCACGGTGCGCTCCGACCGGGGGAAACGCACCGGACTGGAGTTCGGCCGAAGATCGACAGGATCGATCACCGGGCGGATCTACGACAAGAGCACCGAGATCCTCCACAGCGGGAAGACCTGGTGGTACGACGTGTGGGGGGAACGGCACGCCGAGGGTCAACCCGTGTGGCGAGTCGAGTTCGAATACGGCAGGGGGTTCCTGCGGGAACTGTCCCTCGACCCACCCGAAGATGTGCTGGAGGGGGCCGGGGACCTGTGGGCCTACGCCACCGAAGACTGGCTATCTCACCGGACACCGACCGCCGACCAGACCCGCTCCCGGCGGCCCGTTTCCGATACATGGAAGGCCGTTCAGCAAGCCTCCCTCCGCAGCGACGCCATCGGCCTAAACCGGGCTCTCGAACGCAAGAAGGAGGCCACACTCGAAGGGCTCCTCCCTGTGCTCCGAGGCTGCTTCACCAGTGCTTCGGCTCAATGGGGCGCCGATGGGATGGTCGAGGCACTCGACCGATTCGGCTCCTACCTGCACTCCTGGGAAACGGCGACCGGACACACCATCGAAGGGGAGATCGCCACCAAGCGCCGCAACGGGCGGTGGGGCCTATGAGCGTCCACGACTACGAGCGGGTAGCGTCGGTGCTCGTCGCCGTGAGTCTGCGCATCGTGCGCAAGCGACAGGAGGACAACGAGTGTTGACCGTCGCCTACTCCCGAGTCTCCACCGAGGAGCAAGCCGCCGAGGGCTACTCCATCGACGGCCAAGCCGACAAGCTGCGTGCCTACGCCGAACTCCACGACCTCGGACCGGTCACTGTCGTCGAGGAACCTGGCGCATCCGGCAAGAACCTCGACCGGCCTGGGCTCCAGCAAGTCTTGTCGATGGTCGAACAGGGCCACGTCGCTCACCTGCTCGTGTGGCGTCTCGATCGGCTCTCCCGCAACCTCGGCGATCTGATCCTGCTGGCAGACACCTTCGGCAAGGCCGACGTAGCAATGCACTCGTTCACCGAACGACTCGACCTCTCCTCGGCCACCGGTCGAATGTTCTACAACGTCCTGGGATCGTTCGCCCAGTTCTACCGGGAACAGCTCGGCGAGAACGTCGTTATGGGCATGGCCCGAGCGGCCCAAGAAGGCAAGTGGATCAACCGGCCCAAGACCGGCTACGACCTCATCGACGGCGAGCTCGTCCCCAACGCCGATGCGGACACTGTTCGTCGCATCTTCAAGCTCCGGGCCGAGGGCAGCTCGTACTCGGAGATCGAGAAGCGAACCGGAGTCGTCTATTCGACGGCTCGGGGCATCTTGGAGTCACGCATCTACCTCGGTGAGGTGGTGTGGCGTGGCGAGTGGTTCTCTGGGCAGCATCAGCCGCTCGTCACCGAGGAGCAGTGGGAGCGGGCGCAGCGGGGATGGGTGAAAGGCCGTCGCCGCCAGAGCAAGCACCCGCTGACGGGCGTGGTTCGATGTGGGTTGTGCGGCCGGGTCACATCGGTGGATCAGAACGGCAAGGGCAGCCAGTTCTTCCGCTGCGTCCATCGGGGCCAGGGCTGCGATCAGCCGAGACGGTCGGCGAACGGCATCGA
>Ga0209164_1001056_pt1 | contig 41883 bp, 38 predicted proteins | sample MTBNYHSulfiMetaG_FD_187458 | JGI IMG/M metagenome (GOLD analysis project Ga0209164, IMG submission 187458) | Enrichment culture microbial communities from rom New York Harbor, USA that are MTBE-degrading - MTBE-NYH (New York Harbor Sulfidogenic)... | ecosystem: Environmental > Aquatic > Marine >... | reverse complement strand
AGTTGCACATTGAGCGGAAATCCGTCTCGTTTTTTAATACTCGTACAAAATGTCTTTTTCAATCATGGAAAGTGTTTTTCCCTTTTTTCCCGCTGCCGGCTTTATCCCGGGTCCCGTGAAAACCGGATATCCAGGGATGACGCCGGGGTCCGTCCCCGGAACCCGCCTTTTGGCCTGACCGGGAATTTGTGCCGCCGATGACCCCGACCTCCTCACATCTCTTTAACGGGTACCTGGAAGGGATAACCCTGGCGGACATCGTCCAACTGGCCTGTCTTGAACGGTATGACCGCCGTCTGGAGGTCCGGAGCGACGGCTTCCGGGGTTGTGTCTATTTTGCCGGAGGGGAAATCGTCCATGCCGAAGCAGGCGCCCTGCGCGGCCAGCAGGCCTTCAACGAAATCATGTGCGTCCCGGGAGGGACTTTTACCCTCGGCTCGGGCAAAACGGAGAGCCGGACCATCCGCGAGTCATGGAATTTCCTGCTCATGGAGGCGATGCGCTACATTGACGAACGGAACGACACCATTTCCCTGGCGGCCGAGTTTTCCTCGCTCAATGTGCTGGTGGTCGATGATTCCCGCATGTTCACCAAGGCCCTGGTCCGCCTGTTTGACGAGGAACTGGGAGCGAGGATCGCCGGCAAGGCCTCGAACGTTGAGGAAGCGCTGAAGATCCTCGAACTGGAAAAACCCGACATGGTGACCCTGGATGTCAATATGTCCATCAACAGCAGGTACATGCCTCTCAAGCACATCATGATCCGCACTCCCGTGCCGGTGGTGCTGATGAGCGATTTCAGCGGCAACAATTTCGCGACGATGATGGAATATCTCTGCCTGGGCGCCGTTGACCTGGTCGAGAAGCCCAAGGACGAGGAAACCTGGAATCTCGTCGGCAGGCGCTTCAAGCGGCTGATCCGGAACATCAAGGAGTTCCGCATCCAGAACATCCGGCGCGCCAGAGGACACGGAGTGGCCGACTTCAAGCTGCCCGTCGGGGGGCCGGCGCGAAAACTCGTTCTGATCCTCGGCGGAGTGGGCAGCCTGCTGGAGCTCCAGAAAGTCCTGGCCTCACTCGAAGACTTGCGGGAGACGGCCGGTCTGGCTTTCCTTGACCTGTACCCCGGGGTGCTCAACCATCTGGCAGCTTATTACGATAAAATGACGATTATCAATCCGGTCCCCCTGCAGTCCGGGGCGCCCCTGCTCACGTCCCAGTGGGGTTTTACCTGCTGGCATGGATCATGGGAGATCGCCGCCGATGAAAACGGGGGGGCCGCGGCCGTCATGAAAAATGAAAACGGCCTGCTCGACGCCGACGAACTGCTCATTTCCGCGGCCCGCCGGTTCGGCCAGGACCTGGCCGTCCTCCTTCTCAGCGGCACCAGTCTGCAGTTGTCAAAGGGGTTGATGGAGGTATCGGCCGCCGGCGGCAGGATTTTTCTGCAGGATCCCGACTCCTGCCTCTATCCCGATCCGATCCTGCAGGTCGAGGCCCTCCATCTGCACGAACCGTTCATCGACCCGGAAAACATCATGGACTCCCTCGGTCCGTTTCTCCGCTGAACCGCCTCTCCGTATCGGCCGGAATCACGCCAAGGTGCAACAAGGTCCGCAGTTGGGCCGAGCTCCGCGAAGACCACGCAACCCATTGTAATTGTAGGGGTTCTCAGGCTCACTCCGTCCTCTGCCCTCTCGGGGAGAAGGGCAGATAGAAAACCCTCTCCTCGGGGAGAGGGTGGCCGGAGGCCGGGTGAGGGGTTTTGCAAACCGGCAAGCCGACAGGCTTCAAACTCCAGACTGCCAACTGCCGACTGCCAACTGCCGACTGCCGACTGCCAACTGCCGACTCCCGGCGTCAGCCGGGCTGCCCCGCCGACTCCCTGCAATGTCATTCCTGCCTGCCGTCCAGGGACGCAAGGTACTCCTCCCACTCGATGGTCAGGGACCGTTTTTTCCTGGTGTTGCACTCCTTGCAGCAGGGGACCAGATTGTCCCTGGTGGATGCGCCTCCCCGGGAAAGGGGAATCACATGATCCATGGTCAGGTGGGCGTACCCGACCTCCCGGCCGCAGTAGTAGCATTTCCCGGAGGCTGTTTTCTGCTGCCACCAGCGGGTCTTCCGCAACTCCCGCGCCTTGGCCCGCTCTTTTCTGATCCGGGCCTCGTCGGTCCCGTCCAGGTTGAAATAGTCCCTGGTCATGATCCGTCCACCACTTCCCCGCGCAGCAGCTGCCGGGCCCGGCCTACCAGGTAGAGGGAACCGGCGATGCAGATCAGGTCCTCCGGACCGCACCGGTCCACGGCCAGGTCAATGGCGACGGCCACGTCAGGGGCGCAGAACGCAGATCGCCGTAAATGTTCGGGCAGCAGCGGGACCATGTTTTTTGGCAGGGCGGAGCGCTCGGCCTCTGCACGGGTGAAGATGATGGTTTGGGCCAGGGGAGCGACCTCGAGCAGGGTGCCGGTGATATCCTTGTCGGCCATTGCCCCAAAGATCAGTATCAGCCGGTCATAGCGGAAATCATTCTGCAGCGCCTTTCTCAGGGTTCGGGCCCCGTCCGGGTTGTGGGCGCCGTCAAGCAGGATGCGGACGGGCTTTTCCCCGGCGATTCGAAATTCCTCGAGGCGTCCCGGCCACCGAACATTGTCGAGGCCCAGGCGGATATGCGCTTCCTGGACGGGAAACCGCCTGTCAATCACCTCCAGGGCGGCCAGGGCGAGGGCGGCGTTGCCGATCTGGTGTTCTCCCTTGATTTTCAGGGGCAGACCGGTTCGGCGTACCGGGCCTGGGCGGCCGTCCCCTGCAAGCCCATGGTAAGTCCATCGATTGCCGGGACCAGGCTCCGCGGTCCCGGAGAAATCGCGGCCCGAGAGATAGAGCGGGCTGTTGTTCCGGGCCGCCGCCTCTGTTATGACCGCCAGGGCGGCTTCCCCGGTCACCCCGGTGACGACCGGGACTCCAGGTTTGATGATGCCGGCCTTTTCCGCGGCGATCTGTTCGATCGACGTGCCGAGGTACTGCTCATGGTCCAGGCTGACATTGGTTATCACCGAGACCAGGGGGGTGACGACATTGGTGGCATCCAGGCGGCCGCCCAGCCCGACCTCGAGAATGGCCAGGTCAACCTCCCGGTCGGCGAACCAGAGCATGGCCAGGGCGGTGGCGAATTCAAAATAGGTTATCCGGCGGCCGCCCAGGATGGCAACGATTCTGGCCGCCGCGCCGGCAAAGTCGTCTTCAGGAATGTAGGCGTCACCGATGCGGAAGCGTTCGCGAACCGAGGAGAGGTGCGGCGAAGTGTACAGGCCTACCCGGTAGCCCGCCGCACCCAGCACGGCGAGCAGGGTCGCGGCCGCCGATCCCTTGCCGTTGGTGCCGCCGATGTGCAGACAGGGAAAAAGATGCTGCGGGTTGCCGAGCGATTCCAGCAGCAGGTTCATGGATTCCAGGCCCAGCTTTATCTTGAAGAACTGCAGCCGGTCAAGGAATGACCAGGCTTCCTGATAGGTCATGTCGGGCATATCGGGTCAGCCGATGATTTCCAGCCGGGCGTAGTCAAGATGAAGGATTTTGTCGCCGTGCCGGTCAAAGGCCACCTCAACCCTGCGGGGGCCGGGGAGATGTTTGATCCGGCCTCGGCCGAAAAAGGGGTGCTGAACGACCAGGCCGACGGCCAGGTCCGCCGCCGGGGTGCCGCGGCGCAGGGAATGAACAGGCTCCTCCCGGAGCGGAGGGCCGGCATGGGAAGAGCCGGGGAAATCCGGCTCGCCTTCTTTCTTTTCGTAGAGTCCGGGGTTGATTTCCCTCAGAAACGGGGACATCATCGTCCGGATGACCTTGCGGTCCGGGGTCACCAGTTCCCGAGGCCAGCTCAGGTAGAGGTTTTTCCTGGCCCGGGTTGCGGCGACGTAGAGCAGTCTTCGTTCCTCTTCCCACTGTTCCCCCGGCACCGCGCTCTGATGTGGGAAACGGCCCTCGGCCAGGCCGAGGACAAAAACCACGTCCCATTCCAGACCCTTGGCCGAGTGGATGGTCGAGAGGATCAGGCGGTCCCCCTTTTCGCCGCCGCCGGCATCCTGTCCGCTTTCCGGCGGGTCCAGGGCGGTGTCGTCGACAAAGGACCTCACATCGCCGTAGCTTGAGGCCAGGGCCTGGAGCTGCTCCAGCTCTTTCCGCCGTTTGGGGTAATCGTCATAATAGATTTTTTCAAAAATCGGCTCGTAGTATTCCATGATTAGATCGGACAGGGCGGCCGGGGTGAGGTCTTCCCGCTGCAGGCTGCCGAGCAGGGCGATGAGTTTGTTGAAACCCTGGCGCCAGGCCGGGGCGGCCGTATATGAGGCCAGCGCCCGCAAAGGGTCGCTGCTGCCCCGAATCGATGCCAGGATTTTCTGGACGGTCTTGGGGCCGACCTTGTCCAACTGGAGCAGGATGCGGTTCCACGACATGTTGTCCCAGGGATTGACCAGGATCCGGAAAAAGGACAGCACATCCTTGATGTGGGCCGATTCAGTCAGCTTGAGGCCCCCCCGTTTCTCAAATTCGATGTAGCTGCTGGTCAGTTCCATTTCCAGCTTGTAGGAATGATAGCCGGAGCGGAACAGGACGGCGATCTCGGGCATGGGGGTTCCGGAGCCGGTTAGCTGCTTGATCGTGTCGACGATAAAGCGGGCCTCGGCCGCCTCGTTGCGGGCAACATGGAGAAGGGGCCGCTCGCCCCCGGTGGCGGAGGTAAAGAGGTTCTTGGTGAACTTTTCCTCGGCGCAGGCGATGATCGAGTTGGTCAGGCTGAGGATGGGCTGGGTGGAGCGGTAATTTTCCTCCAGCTTGATGATTCTGGTGCCGGGAAACTGTTCCGGAAAGCGCATGATATTGTAAAAATCGGCCCCGCGGAAGCTGTAGATGGACTGGGCGTCGTCGCCGACCACCATCACGTTGTCGTGCCCGTGGGCCAGCAGCCGGACAATTTCAGCCTGCATGAGGTTGGTGTCCTGGTATTCATCGATGAGCAGATGGGTGAAGCGGGAGGTGATCTCGAGCCGGGCTTCCTCCGACTCCGTCAGCAGGCGGTGCCAGTTGACCAGCAGGTCGTCGTAGTCCATCAGGCCGTGATCGAGCTTGAAGCGGGCGTAGTGGTCCCTGATCTTGTACAGGTCCTCGATGAATTCCGACAGGTGGAGGTGCTGGTCATAGACCAGTTCCTCGATGGGGCGCGACTTGTTGATGGAGCCGCTCAGGATGTTCATGACCATTCTTTTCGAGGGAAAGCGTTTTCCCGGTCCGGACAGTCCGAGCGAGGTTTTGATGAGGTTGACGATGCCCTCGGCGTCCCCTCTGTCTATGATGGTGAAGCCGGGGCTGAACCCGATGAGGTGGCCGTGACGGCGCAGGAGCAGGTTGGCCGTGGCATGGAAGGTCCCGCCGACGACCAGGCGGCATGACTGATCGGCTATCCGGGCGGCGCGCCAGAGCATCTCCTGGGCCGCCCGGCGGGTAAAGGTCAGCAGGAGGATGGTCTCCGGGGCGACCCCCCGTTCGATGAGATGGGCGACCCGGTAGACCAGGGTTCTGGTCTTGCCGCTGCCGGCGCCGGCGATCACCAGCAGGGGGCCGCCGCCGTGGGTGACCGCCTCGTACTGGGCCTCGTTGAGATTGTCCCTGTTGATCGGTGAAGTGTGCCGGTGTGGAGGACCCCCGCCATCGGCAAAAAGTTCGTGCTGCATGGTACAGGTTGTACCATAGTGGCGGTGCAGGCGCAACGATGATAAACCGGCGGCAGGGACGGGGCCGCCGTGCCGGAGGAAGCAGCGACTTGCCGGGGCCGGCTTCCGGCGGCGCGGTTTTTCGTGATCCGCCATGTTGACAGAGGCGGCGGCTGTGAGTAGAATCGCTGCACGCGCAACAGACACTTTCATGAAACGGTGCAGAGACAATGATGGATACCCGGACGCTGATGGATACATTTACCGACGACGTGCTGGAGGCCATTTTTCCCGCCGCACGGTCCGATGAATTTTTCGAGGCCCTGTTCGGCGACCCCTCCGAAGGCTCCTACGATATCAGGCTCAGGTTTGACGGCTATGACAGGAATTCCTCGACCTTGCGCTTCAACCTTGAACTGCATGAGAGGCCGGGCTGCTGCCTTGTCTGCAGCCTGACCTACGGGCTGCCCCAGGTCTTCGCCCGGCATCCGGTCATCAACCTCAAGGGGGTGGTGCGGGAGATCGAGAAAAGGCTTCCCGGCCAGGCGGTCTGTTCCGATTGGCGGCTCGAGCCGACGCGCCAGCTGGACAGGAGCTGTCATTCCATCCCGCTGGTCATTGCCGTGCAGGCCGGATAATTTGCACCGCACCCCGCTTTTGACCGCTCTGTCACTTGGTGGACGGCCGGTCCCCGGGAGAACGGGACTTGTCTCCCGGCGGCATGCCCGCCTGTTATTCCCTGCGGCCGGCAACCATGATTGATCTGCTTTTCAATGTCTCTCCGGTGCTCAAGATCCTGCTGGTCTTTGTCCTCATTCTGGCCGCGGACCGGATCCGCGTCCCGCTGGGCATCGGGCTTGTCGGGGGCGGACTCGCGGTTGATGTCTGGGCAGGAAAAGGGGGGGGCGCGGTGTTGACCGACCTCGGCCTTTCCCTGGGCCGGCCCGAACTGTGGCTCCTGGTGTTCAATATCACCCTGATCCTTGAGTTCGGTTATTTCATGGCCCATGAGCCGAACTCCCGGGCGATCCTGACCGCATCGAGGAAGCTCGGCGGCCGCCACGGCCGGGCTTTGAGCCTGGTCCTGATCCCGGCGTCCATCGGCCTGGTGCCCATGCCCGGCGGCGCTCTCTTCTCCGCTCCCCTGGTCGGTGAGACCCTGCGCGAAAAGGATCTCCCGCCCGCCTGGAAGGCGTCGGTCAACTACTGGTTCCGTCATGTTTTCGAATACTGGTGGCCCCTCTATCCGGTGGTCATCGTCACCCTGTCCATTTTCAGCCTGAAAACCTGGCAGTTTTTTTCCCTGCAGGTCCCGTTCACGCTTGTCAGCCTGCTTGCCGGCTGGTACTTCATTCTGCGGCGCCATATTCCGCACCTTGCCGAGGAAGCCCCGGAAGAGCAGGGCGGCGGCAACCGTCTGTCGATGGTCATGGCCCCGCTGGTCATTGTCGTCCTCTGTACGCTGCTGCTTCCCGGGTGGGTCAGGATGCTCCTGCCCCAGGCTTCTCCCACCACCGATAAGCTGCTGGCGATGCTGATCGGGCTGGGAATCAGCCTGCTGCTGATCGCTTTCGCCAGCAGGGCGGACAACGGCTTCCGCATGTTTTCCCATATTTTTTCGCGCAAGACCGCCAACGTGGTGTTCACCCTGGGCGGGGTCATGGTTTTCCAGGCCATGCTTGACGCCTCGGGACTGCTGCCGGAAGCGGGCCGCCAACTCGACGCCTCGATGATTCCGGTCGAGTTCGTGGTCGGCTTCCTGCCCTTTCTTGCCGGCCTGGTAACGGGCATCGCCATCGGATTCGCCGGACCGGCCTTCCCCCTGGTGGTGGGGCTGATATCGGTCAACGCCCAGCTTTCCCAGGCTTCGGTGCTGGTCCTGGCCTTCAGCATGGGGTACGTCGGCATGATGCTGTCCCCGGTCCATCTCTGCTATGTGCTGACCCGGCGCTATTTCGTCTGCGACCTGGTCCCCTCCTACGTCTATCTGATGCCCTGCGTGCTGGCCGTCGCCGGATGGGGGATAGCGATGCATATCTTTCTCCGCCTGGCGGGGGTGTGACATGGGCGGCCGTCGTTTCAACATCGGCCAGATGTTTCTGGTCGGTTTTGACGGGCTCGAGGCGGACCGGGGCCACCCGATCGCCGAGGCGATCAGCCGTGACCGGCTGGGCGGCGTCATCCTGTTTGACCGCAACGTTGACGGGACCCGGCAGAATATTGCCTCGCCGGAGCAGCTTGCCCGACTGACTGCCACCCTGCAGGGCTATGCCGAAATCCCCCTGCTGGTCGCCACGGACCAGGAAGGAGGCGGGGTGTGCCGGCTCAAGGAAGAAGACGGCTTCCCGCCCACGGTCAGCGCCAGGCAGCTCGGGGATGCGGATGAGAGCGGGGAGACCTACCGGAGGGCCGGGGCCATCGCCTCCAGCCTGGCGCAATGCGGCTTAAACCTGAACCTGGCCCCGGTGGTCGATCTCGACCTGAACCCGGAGAACCCGATAATCGGCCGGTACGGCCGCAGCTTCGGCAGGGAGGTCGAACGGGTGGTCACCCAGGCGGCGGCGTTCATCCGGGCCCATCACGACCGGGGGGTCGCCTGCTGCCTGAAGCATTTTCCCGGCCACGGCAGCGCCGCGGCTGATTCGCATCTGGGTTTTGTCGATGTTACCGGGCAATGGGGGGAGGTAGAGCTTGCGCCCTTTGCCGGGCTTTTTGCCGCCGGCCTCGCCGACGCGGTGATGACCGCGCACCTGGTCAACCGCCGGCTTGACAGCCGGGCGTATCCGGCCACCTTGTCCGGGCCGGTGATCAACGGCCTGCTCCGCGGCAGGCTCGGTTTTGACGGGGTGGTCGTTTCCGACGACCTGCAGATGAAGGCGATCAGCAGCAGGTGGGGCTTTGAAGAGGCCGTCCGCCTGGCGGTCCTTGCCGGAGTGGACCTGCTCCTGGTCGGCAACAACCTGATCAGGGAAACGGATGCGGTGACCAGGGGGATAAAGGCCGTGGAACGACTGCTGGACGAAAAGAGAATCGACGTGGAGCGGGTGGCCGCCTCACTGCGGCGCATCGCCGTGCTCAAGGAAAAAATAGCCGGAGGAATTGCATGGACAGACAGCCGACCCACAACCTGGCGATAGGGTACCTCATCTGGATATTCGGGTTTCTCGGCGCCCACCGCTTTTATTACGGGAAGCCCATCTCCGGCACCATATATTTCTTCACCCTCGGGCTCCTTTTCATCGGCTGGATCGTCGATCTTTTTCTGCTGCCCTCCATGGCCCGGCAGGCCGATATTCGGTTCATCCCGGGTCCGGTCGACTATACCGTCGCCTGGATCCTGCTCGTTTTCCTCGGCATTTTCGGCGTCCATCGCATGTACATGGGCAAGTGGGTCACCGGGATCCTTTACCTGCTGACCGCCGGGTTGTTCGGCATCGGCTACATTTATGACTTATGGACCATTAATGACCAGATCACCCTTATCAACGGCACCCGCCGCGGTGCCTGACCGCAAAGGAACATGAGACCATGAAGAAAATTCCATTATCCGGCCCGGCTTCCGGTCTCCGGAAACCCCGCATCGATTATCCCTGCCTCTGGCAGTACAGGATAATCGGCGAGAGTAAGGTTGCCATCCGGAAGGCCGTGGAGGAGTATGTCAGACTCCAGCCCTTCAGCCTGACGCCGGCCAATGTGAGCTCCGGCGGCCGATACGTCTCCATGAATCTCGAGCTTACCGTCCATGGAGAGGAGCAGCGGCTGGCCCTCTACCGTCTGCTGGCCGGTCATCCCGCCGTCAGGGTTGTGCTGTGAACAGGAATCCGGGCAGTCAGGAACAAACAGGCCAGGGAGGGGAAAAACTCGACAACCGGGTCATCCCGGTGATGCGCGAGGCCGTCGCCACGGTGCAGCTCATCCTGTTCCGCGAGTTGAAAACGGCGCTGGCCGGCAAATACGCGGCATGGGATGGAGACGAATATGCCCGGCTCATCGGCTGCATTGTCAATGATGTTTTCGGCACGCCCGCGACGGACAAGGAAGCGGCGCGGTTTGCCCGGTGCCATATGGACATTGTGGAGGAGGAGATGCGCGGCCTGGCCGCGAACGTCCCTGACCTGCTGCCCTGCCTGACCGATGCCCTGCGGATGCAGACCTTCTGTGATTACGAGGAGGGAGTCAATTCGCTGCCGACCCTGATGCGGGCCCGTGCCCTCGGCTTCCTGCAGGAGGAGCGGACCATGCCCATGCCCTCCACCTTCATGCTGGCCGTGCGCCGGCTCGGCGTCGAGCATGGGCTGCTGGAGGAGTTGGGGCCTAAGGGCCCGGACGCAGCGTGACCAGGGTAGCGCCCCAGGAGCCCGCGTCTTCTCCGGCCAGGGTGTATCCGGCGACATAATCCAGCCGGTCGAGGACCGCGTGCACGGTGCGGCGCAGATTGCCGATGCCCTTGCCGTGGATGATGCGCACCTGGTAAATGCCGGCCTTGCGGCATTCCTCCAGGTAGTCCGGGACAAGGTGCTTGATGTCCGCTGGCCGGAAGGAATGGAGGTCGAGGGTGCCGTCAATGGGGAGGGGGACCGGTTCGTCAGTGTTCATGTCCGTTGATCATGCGTAAGGCTATGGCGGCGGCCCGCCCGGACGCGCCCGGGCAGCCCAGTTTGTTCCGTACTTCGTCAAGTCCCTGCCGCATTCTTGTTCTCTCCCTGCCCTCGCGCAGCAGCGGTTCCAGGCGGCCGGCGATGTTTTCCGCCGTCACTTCATCCTGGAGAAGCTCCGGAATGACGCTGCGGCCGGCTATCAGGTTGACAAGGGAAAACCACGGCAGCTTGATCAGCAGCCGGCCGAGGAGGTACGAGCGGGGGGAAACCCGATAGGCAACGACCGTTGGTATTCCGAGGATGGCGAGTTCCAGGGTCACCGTTCCTGAAGCGGCGACAACGCCGTCACACGCGGCCATCAGATCGTAGCGGTCCTCGGACAGGACCCTGATATCAAGATGGTCCCGGCAGGCGCTGATGCCGTTTTGCTCCAGGAGCTGTTCCGAAACGGTGGGAGCGCGGGGCACGAGGAAAACAAAGTCATCGCTCCTGCCGTCGGCAAGTTTCCGGGCCGCGGCGAGAAAGTCGGGCAGCAGGGTGACGATTTCCCTGCGCCTGCTGCCCGGCAGCAGCCCGACCACAGTCCTGCCGGGATCGATGCCCAGGCGTTCCAGAAAACTGTCCCTGGATACGGTGACCGATACCGTGTCCAGCAGGGGGTGGCCGACAAAATCGACCGTGTAGCCGCACCGCCGGTAGTACTCCTTTTCGAAGGGCAGAATGACGGCGACCCGGTCGGCCAGGCGGCCGATCTTGTGCACCCTTCGCTTGCGCCAGGCCCAGACCTGGGGGCTGATGTAGTAGAAAACCGGAATTCCCAGCTTCCGGGCCCGGCCGGCCAGCATCAGGTTGAAGTCGGGGAAGTCGATGAGGACGAGCAGGGAGGGGCGCCGCTCCCGCATGGCCCGGAGCAGAATCTTTCTGGCGGCCAGAATATCGCCGATATGGCTGAACACCTCCATGATGCCGACCACGGAAAGGGCAGCCGCGTCGTAGAGCAGTTCGACGCCTGCTTTGTCGAGTTCGGGTCCGCCCATGCCGAAAAAGCGCAGATCAGGGTCGACGGCGCGGAGTTCGCGGACCAGGTTGGCGCCGTGCATGTCGCCGGAAGCTTCGCCGGCGACGATCATCACCGTTTTTGTCCCGCCGGCCCGGGAGGGTCCGGCCGCCATGCTCAGCATCACCGGCCGCGGTGCTATGACAGATCAGGGAGGGGCAGGTCCGGCTGGCCGGCGAGCATCTGTTCCACCTTGACCCGGTTGGCATTGATCTGCCTGACGACCTGGAGGGCGACATCCAGTGCCCGCCGGCCTTCAAGTCCCGATACCAGAGGTTTGGCCCGGCCGCGGACGTTGGCGATGAAGTCCTTGAGTTCAAGCTCCAGGGTATCCTGCTCCTCGAAGCCCTGCTTGCGGATATCGGGTACGGGATAGGTGCTGCTGTCGTCCCTCTTGAGCCGGATGGACATGACCTCCTTTTTGACGAAATCGACGGACAGGTACATCCCGGGCTGGAAAATTCGCATCCGCCTGATGTTGTCCAGGGAGATGCGGCTTACGGTCACGTTCGCCGTACAGCCGTTTTCGAAAATCAGGCGGGCATTGGCGATATCGGTCAACGGGGTGACGACCGGGGCCCCGACAGTGTGTATGGTGGTCAGCGGGGCGTCGACGATGGACAGGATGATGTCGATATCATGGATCATCAGGTCGAGGACCACGTCGACGTCCGTGCCCCTGTCCTTGAAGATGCTTATCCGGTGGGCCTCGATGAACAGGGGGTGGGTGAGAAGGGGCTTCATGGCCATGACCGCCGGATTGAAGCGCTCCAGGTGGCCCACCTGCAGGATGCGGCCGCCCTTTTCCGCCCTGGCTATGAGGTCGTCCGCTTCCTCGACGGTGGTTGTGATCGGTTTCTCGACCAGCACGTCAACCCCATGATCCAGGCAGGCGGCGGCAACTTCATGATGACTGACCGTTGGCACAACGATGGAGACGGCGTCCACTTCCTCCAGCAGCTTTGCATAGCCGGTGAATGCCCTGGTCCCGCATTTCAGCGCAACCTCCTCTGCCCGCAGCGGATCGATGTCCGCGACGCCGACCAGGTCGACGCCGTCCATGGCCGCGTATTTCTGGGCATGAAAAAAGCCGAGATACCCTACGCCGATAACTCCAACCCGAATGTTCTTCACGTGTCCGTCCCTGAGAATGAAGGCAGGTTTTCCCGGGGAAGGAAATGCCCGCCGGTTTCCGTTTTTCGCCTCATTTTCCCGCGGGCGGAGCATTGACCCGGCTGCCTGCCCGCGGCGGTCCTCCTGCCGTGACCTGGCTATAATGCAATTTCGACAACTGTGCAATCCCCATTAAATGCCGAGGTAGGCTTTTTGCACCTCCTCGTCGCGCAGCAGGGCGGATGCGCGGTCATGGAGCACTATTCTGCCGTTTTCGAGAACATAGCCGCGGTCGGCGGTCTTCAGGGCCAGGTTGGCATTCTGTTCGACAAGCAGGATGGTTGTGTTGTTCTCCCGGTTGATCCGTGCGATTATTTCAAAGATCTGCCGGGTCACCAGCGGGGCCAGACCCATGGACGGTTCATCGAGCAGCAGGAGCTCCGGCCTGGCCATCAGGGCCCTGGATATGGCCAGCATCTGCTGCTCGCCGCCGGACAGATTGCCGCCGGGCTGGTGCTGTCTTTGGCCGAGGATGGGGAAGAGCGAATAGATATATTCCCGGTCCTCCCTGATCCGCTTCCGGTCCCGCCGCAGGAAGCAACCCATGTCAAGATTCTCCCTGACGGTCAGGCCGGGAAAGATGTGCCGGCCTTCGGGCACCTGGCACAGGCCGAGGGCGACAATTTTTTCCGGGGGCAAGGCGTGGATGGGGACATTCTTGAACAGGATCGTCCCCCTGCGAGGCGGGACGATGCCGCTGATGGACATCAGGGTGGTTGACTTGCCGGCTCCGTTGGCGCCGATCAGGGTGATGATCTCGCCCGCTTCGACCGTGAGGCTGAGGTCGTGCAGGATCCGGATATTGCCGTAATAGGTGTTGACCTTCCGCAGTTCAAGCATGGTCATGAACGGTGTCCTCTCCCAGGTAGGCCCTGATGACCTGCGGATTGCGGCGGATTTTCGCGGGAGGACCCTCGGCGATTTTTTTGCCGTAGTCCATGACGAAAATATGGTCGGCCAGGCTCATGACCAGCTTCATATCGTGTTCGATGAGCAGGATGGACAGGCCTTCGTCTCTGATGCGGCAGATAAGCTCATCCAGCTTTCGGGTTTCCCGGGGGTTCATGCCGGCGGCCGGCTCGTCCAGGAGGAGGAGAAGAGGATCGGTGGCCAGGGCCCGGGCGATTTCCAGGCGGCGCTGGGCGCCGTAGGGAAGGTTGCGGGCGAACTCGTTCACCTGATCGGCCAGGCCGATTTTTTCAATAATTTCATAACTTCTGCGGACGATTTCCCGTTCTTCCCTGCGGGTCCGCGGGTTGCGGAAAACGGCCCCCAGGACCCGGGCCCGGGTTCGGCAATGGCGGCCGATCATGACGTTTTCCAACACGGTCATATTGGGAAAAAGACGGATGTTCTGGAAGGTCCTGGCCAGTCCCTGCTCGGTGATCTTGTTCGGCTTCAGCCCGTTGAGACGGGCCGTTTTTCTGCCGGGAGGGGAAAAGAGCATGTCGCCGGCCGTCGGGGCGTACATTCCGGTGAGACAGTTGAAGAACGTCGTCTTGCCGGCCCCGTTCGGCCCTATCAGGGCGGCTATCTCACCTTCCCGGATCCGCAGGTCGAAATGGTCCAGGGCCTTGATGCCGCCGAAGTCCATGGTCAGTCCCCTGACCTCGAGAAGGGCCAAGTCCGGTGCTGCCGGGGTCCGGTCAGGCGGCATTGCCGGACCTCCCGGCATCCGGTTTGACGGTATAGGTCCGCCGCCGGTGGCCGACAAGCCCTTGGGGCCGGAAGACCATCATCAGGACCAGAACCGCTCCAAAGACGAGCATCCGGTAGTCGGAAAAGGCCCGCAGGTATTCGGGCAGCAGAATCAGGATCAACGCCGCCAGGATTACGCCGATAATGGAGCCCATCCCGCCCAGTACGACAATGCAGAGAATGATTGCCGATTCGAGAAAGGTGAAACTGGCGGGATTGATGAATGTGGTTTTGGCGGCGAATATGACCCCGGCCATTCCGGCCCAGGTCGCGCCCAGGGCAAAGGCGGTCAGCTTGGTTTTGGTCTTGTCGATGCCCATGGCCTGACAGGCGATTTCGTCCTCGCGCAGGGCATACCAGGCCCGGCCGATGCGCGAATCCTGCAGGCGGCGGACCACAAAAACGGTGAACAGGACAAGGCCGATCATGAGAAAATAGAGATAGATGATGGCCGCCTCCAGGGACATTTCCAGTCCGAACAGGCCGGGGCGGGGAATATTGGAGATGCCGCTCGGACCTTTGGAGAATTCGTTCCAGTTCTCCAGAATCAGGCGGATGATTTCTCCGAAGCCGAGGGTGACGATGGCCAGGTAGTCGCCCCGCAGGCGAAGGACCGGAAAACCGAGGAGAATCCCGAAGGTCATGCCCAGCAGGGCGCCGATGGGCAGCGCGGTCCAGAAGCCGATGCCGAAATGGAGGTTGAGCAGGGCGTAGGAATAGGCGCCGACGGCATAGAAGGCGACATAGCCGAGATCGAGCAGGCCGGCCACTCCCACGACTATGTTCAACCCGAGGCCCAGGACCACGTACATGAGGGCGGTGATCATGATGTTGGTCTGATAGGTCGAAAAGATAAAGGGAAAGGCAAGGGCGAACGCCCCTGCGGCGGTCATCAGGGTGTACGCGGGAACCGGGTTTTCCCTCAGCCCCCGGAATATCCGCTTTGTTTTTTCCCCCAGGGACCGCCGCCGGGCCGGCTCAAGCCTCTTTTCCCTGTACTTTACGTACTGGCGGCCGGCCAGATAGAGCAGGAAGCTGAGCAGGCCCACATAGGCCATGTTGTCCCAGCGCCAGGTCACGGTCCGTTCAATGGGATTGACCTTGATTACCATGAGGGGAAAGGTGAGAAACATGAACCAGAGGGAGATCAGCAGCGCGCCCCGGACATCCCGCAGGAAAATCATGATTGCCCGCTTCCGCATGGCCGGGCCGCCTCAGACCTTCTCCGCCGCCGATTTGCCCAACAGACCGGCGGGACGGAAGATCAGGATCAGGACCAGCAGGGAGAAGGCGAAGACATCTTCATAATCGCTGGAAACGTAGCCGGTGGCGAAGCTTTCCGTCAGACCGAGAATGAAGCTGCCGAGCACGGCGCCGGGCACCGAGCCGATGCCCCCCAGCACGGCCGCGGTAAAGGCCTTGATGCCGGCAATGAAGCCGATGAAGAAATTGATCTGCCCGATGTGCGAGGCGATCAGCAGCCCGCCGATGGCGGCAAGGCCGGAGCCGATGATAAAGGTGGTGGAAATGATCATGTTGACATTGATGCCGACCAGCCTGGCCATGGTCCTGTCCTGGGCAGTGGCGCGCATCGCCTTGCCGAGGCGGGTGAATTTAATGAACAGGGTAAGGAGCAGCATGAGCACCGTCGTCATCGTCAGAATGACCAGTTCGGATGAGCCAATGACCCCGGCAACGGGCTCCATGAAGGCGAATTCAGGAATCAGGGGCGGAAAGGGGAGAAAATCCGGGGTCTGGGCCAGGAGGACATAGTTCTGGAGAAAAATTGACATGCCGATGGCCGAGATCAGGGGCGAAAGCCGCGGGGCCCGGCGGAGGGGCTTGTAGGCCAGTTTTTCAACGGTAAAGCCGTAGGCGCCGGCCCAGATGGCCGAGGCCAGGACGGTGAGAACAAGAATGGCGGCGAGGGGCATGTTGTAGATCGACAGGACGGTTGAGACGATCAGGGCCGTGAAGGCCCCGATCATGTAAATTTCGCCGTGGGCGAAATTGATCAGCCCGATGATGCCGTACACCATGGTATATCCAAGAGCTATGAGGGCGTAAATCGAGCCTCGGGTCAGGCCGCTGAAAAAAAGCTCAATGAAATAATCCATGGTCTCCGGGAGGGGATGTTTCCTTATCCGTCCGCCCGACCTGGCGGCTCCGGGTCTTGCGGATGATGATCGGAGGGCGCCGCCGCGGCACGCCCTCCGCCTGGTAGTCGCTGCCTACTGCACCTGAACGTACCGGCCATTCTGTACCTGGTAAACGGAAAAGCCGACGCCGGTGGCGTCGCCGCGCTCATCAAAGTGAATGTCGCCGAATGGGGTGGAGACATCCTTGGTGCGCAGGGCATCGGCGATGGCTCCGGGGTCGGTTGAGCCCGCCTGTTCGAGCGCGTGGGTGATTGCCAGGGCCGCGGCATAGGCATTGTCAAAAAAAGCTCCGGGCTCGGCGCCGTACGCCTTGACATGGGCCTCGCGTGCCGCTATGGCCAGGGGGTTCGCCGTCACATCGGCGGGGCCGGTGGCATAGACGCCCTCGGCATATTGACCGGCAACCTTGATAAAGGTGTCATCCTTGACGCCGTCATCGGAAATGAAGACCGTTTCCATTTTTTTCTTCCGCATCTGGGTGACGATTTTTGACGCTTCCGGGTGATAGCCGCCGAAAATGACGGCTTCGGCCTGGGACCGCCTGATTTTCTGGACCACGGCGGAGTAGTCCACCGCGCCCGGGGTGACGCCTTCGTACAGGACCACCTCGGCCGCGCCGGACTGCTCGACAAAGATTTTGGCAAATTCGGCCAGGCCTTTGCCGTAATCACCCTTGTCGTGTATGATGGCGATCTTCCTGAGGCCGAGCACCTTGACGGCAAAATCCACCTCGGTCCTGGCCTGGGCGTCGTCGGAGGCGATGGTCCGATAGAAATTGGGATAGTCGCCGCTCTGGGTAAGCTCAGGATTGGTGGCGGAAGGGGAGATGACGATGGTACCGGATTCCTTGTAAATGGGCAGGGCGGCCTTGGTCGCCCCGGAACAGATATGGCCGATGATCACGTGGGCGCCCTGGGAGATCAGCTTGGTCGCCGTATTGGTGGCTATTTCCGGCTTGCACACGTCGTCCTCGACAAGCAGTTCAACCATCCTGCCGTTGATTCCGCCTTTGGCGTTGATGTCCTTGACAACGAGTTCCGCTGCATTGACGGTGGGCAAGCCGTACGAAGCCAGGTCGCCGCTGTGGGCGCCGGCGACTCCGATTTTGATGGTTTCCGCGGCGGCGGGGCCGACATGGACGGCTGCCGCGACGACAAGAGCACAAAACATGGCCAGGATGTGCCGTGCGTTCTTCATGATCGCGCCTCCCTGCTGTTGAACGATGTGTAGGGATAATACCCTGATACTATGAGCGAGTAATTCTTACTCAATTACCCGTTTTTTGCACTGAAAAATGGCCGACCGCCGGAAAGAATCGCCGGAGCGAAACGGCGGCTCCGGACCGGCAGAAGTTCCCGGCGGCGGTTTCGGCTTGCCGGGCCTGATGGGATCTTCGCCGTGATCGAGGACAATGGGAACAGGCCGGGATTTTTTCCGTTGCGCGGCAAAACCATCGCCCGACTTTATTTTTATGAAAAATGGTATATATTTCATGCTGCATCATGACGATGCGGTAAACTCCTGAATATTTCCGTTATGGACCGAACCCTCCTCTTTGCGGTTGGAAGGCCGCTCTCGCCTCTGTACTGCGCCGTGATGCGCTTGCGGGAGTCACTGTACAATGCCGGGATGCTGCGCGTCAACCGGGTCGAGGTTCCGGTCATCAGCGTCGGCAACCTGACCCTCGGCGGCACGGGGAAAACCCCGGTGGTGCAGTATATCGCCCGTCTGCTGCTGAAGGAGGGGCTCCGGCCGGCGATCATCAGCCGGGGCTACAAGGGCAGGGCAGGGGGCAAAGTCAATATCGTCTCAGACGGTTCGTCCGTGCTGCTCGATGCGCGCAAGGCCGGGGACGAGCCCAGGCTGCTGGCCGAAACCCTTCAGGGGGTGCCGGTGCTCACGGGCCCGGCCAGGACTCATCCCGCCAGAAAGGCGGTGGAGTATGGTGCCGGGGTCCTGATCCTGGACGACGGATTTCAGCATCTGGCCTTGGCCAGGGATATTGACCTGGTCCTGTTTCATGCCGACACCCTGGCCGGTAACAGCCGCGTTTTTCCCGGCGGCGACCTCAGGGAGCCGGTGAAGGCGCTCAATAGGTCCCACGCCTTCATCCTGACCAATACCTGCGACAGAAACCGGGAGCGCGCCGCCCGTTTCGCCGACCTGCTCACCAGGCGTTTTCCCGGCCGGCCCGTATTCCTGGCGGAATATTTGCCCACCCTGGCTGTTTCCAGCGCGGACGGATCATGGGACAGGGAGACAGCCATAGAGGAGATCAGGGGAAAAGCACTGTTCGCCTTTGCAGGCATTGCCTTTCCCGGGCGCTTTGCACAGACCCTGAACGACCTGCAGCTCCAAATCCGCGGTTTTATTCCCCTGGCTGATCATCAGCGATACGGCAGGTCCAATCTGGCCGAAATCCTCCGCCAGGCAAAAAACGCCGGCGCCGAAGCCTGCATAACAACGGAAAAGGACATGGTCAAGCTGAAGGGGCTTCGTCCCTCCATGCCGATTTATGCCCTTCGCATGGAGGCCCGGCTGGATGAGGATTTTCACGCGTTTTTGACCGGCTTGCTCCGGTCCGCGTAAGAGACCTTCCCGGATCTGTGCGGGAAAAGGGATGCGGCGGTGCCCGATTCCGATGAAAGGGCCGCCCTGCCAAGGGAACCTGTCCGGACGATATTTCGCTGTGTAAAAAATGCAACACTTCGGGCCCATCTCGCCAAAGTGTGTTTTTTTTGCAACATTATGGGGTCATGCCCGAAGGAATGCGGACGGAAGTCGGTTATCTAAAACGCATTGATATTACGAGTTTTTTTAAACACAGGTGCCTTTGTTGCTCTTTGGCTGCATATTGGCCTTTTTTTTGCATTCTTAAAAGTAATTCTCAGCCAACCTCAGCAAAACATTGTGTGAACGGATAGCCAAAATGACCGCCATCGAACCGTACCAATATACCCTTAGACAACCCGTCAGCTGTTGCGGTGTGGGCCTCCATGCCGGCAGAACGGTCAACCTGACCATCAAACCGGCCCCGGCCAATTCGGGCATCCGTTTCATCCGCTCCGACCTGGACAAAAACAGGACCGTTCAGGCGCACATGAAGCAGGTCGTCGATACGCGGCTGGCCACCACTCTCGGCAACGGGACGACCACGGTCGCCACCACCGAACACCTGCTTGCCGCCCTGCGGGGATCGGGCATTGACAACGCGGATATCGAACTTGATTCGTATGAAGTCCCCATCATGGACGGCAGCGCCGGTCCCTTCATGCACCTGCTGTCAAAAAGCGGCCGCAGGAGGCAGAGGGCCCTGCGCAAGGTTCTCCGCATCACCAGACCCATTGTCTTTGCCGAGGGCGAAAAATCCATTCGCATCGAGCCGTACGAGGGGTTCAAGGTGACGGGAAGGATTGATTTCGGCGACGACCTGATCGGCGACCAGATGTACAGCATCGAGGTGACCCAGGAGGGTTTCCGGAAGGAAATTGCCCGGGCCCGGACCTTTGGCTTTGTCGAACAGGTTGAGAGTTTGTGGGCCAACGGCCTGGCGCTGGGGGGCACTCTGGACAGCGTGATCGCCATTCACTGGGATCGGCGGTCGATCCTGAACGAGGACGGATTGCGCTTTGACGACGAATTCGTCCGCCACAAGGTGCTGGATCTGATCGGGGACCTGGCCCTCCTCGGCAACCCCGTGCTGGGCCATGTCATTGCCGACCGGTCCGGGCACAGGATGCACCTCGGCCTCATGCAGGCCATAGCCGAGAGCCCCGATTGCTGGGAATATGTTCAGTTCAAGAAAAACGGGGGATCGGTTTTCAAGCAGGTCGTTGTCCAGACAAAATCGGCCGGCGACAGGATCAACCAGTTGCTCGTTCCTTCATTGGAGCCTTCGGCCGCCGTTCGGCCATCCTGCGCGGCCTAGAATTTCACCGTGATGAATTCGAATCCCGCCGGCCTTGAAGGCCGGCGGGATTTTTTTTGCTATTTTGGCGCTGTCACTGGTATATAGCAAATAGCGCAAAGATAGCGCCGGGCAAACCCGATTTGCTGCCGGTTGAGGTCGGTGAGGAAACAGCACGCATCCTGCCGGCGGCGGCAGGGCAGTGCATGCAGGGGTAAACTTTAAGTTTTGCGTTAAATTTCTGGTGTAACTATGCATAATTTCGATACTATTGGCCTTGTTGGCGGCGGTCAGATGGGCGAGGCCCTTATCCGGGGCATGATTCATTCCGGCCTCACAGCGGCCGGCAACATCATGGTTGTTGAGCCCGATACCGAAAGAGCGGCGCATCTCGAACGCGAGTACGGGGTGCGGCCGCTCGCTGACGCGGCAGCCCTTGCCGCATCGTGCCCGGTCCTGATCCTGGCGGTCAAGCCGCAGATCATGGACAAGGTGCTTGGTGCGTACAGAAAGCATCTCACCGGGGACCACCTGGTCATTTCCATTGCCGCCGGCATACCGATCAGAACCCTGGAAAAGGGATTGGGGAGCGATAAGCGCATTGTCAGGGTCATGCCGAATACGCCGGCGCTGGTCCTGGCCGGCGCTTCGGCCTTGAGTCCGAACAGCCGGGCGACCGCCGCCGACATGGCAACGGTGCGGAGGATTTTTTCCGCCGTCGGCATGTGCGTGGAAGTCAGCGAGCCTTTGCTTGATGCGGTGACAGGACTGTCCGGCAGCGGCCCCGGATACGTCTTCATGTTCATCGAGGCGCTGATCGACGGAGGCGTGCTGGCGGGACTGCCCCGGGACACGGCAGAAAAGCTCGTGCTGCAGACAGTGTACGGAGCGGCCAAACTGGCCATCGAATCCGGTGAACCGGCGGCGGTGCTGAAGGGCCGGGTCACTTCCCCGGGCGGAACCACGATTACCGGCCTGCAGGTCCTGGAGGAGTCGGGTTTCCGCGGCGCAATCATGACCGCGGTCGAGGCCGCCGCCGATAAATCGAGGGAGCTGGGGCAATGACCATCCGCGCGGTTGGCATTATCACCAAACTCGATTCCCCCCGGGTACTGGGGATCGGCCGAGAACTGGCCGACTGGCTGACCGGACGGGGAATAGAGGCGAAACTCGACGTCATCGAACCGGGGATGGATATGCTCGTCATCCTCGGCGGCGACGGCACCCTGCTGCACGTGGCCGATCGGGCCAGCCGCCTCGATATTCCTGTGATCGGCATCAATCTCGGCAACCTCGGCTTTCTCACCGAAGTGGCGGAAGGGGAGATGTATCAGGCCCTGGAGGAGGTTCTGTCCGGCCGGGGCTGCATTGAGCAGCGCATGATGCTCAAGGTGCGTCTTGTCGGGGAAATTGACCGGCGGGACAAAGGCGTGCTGTACAGCCTCAACGAGGTGGCGATCCTCAAGGGGAACGTTGAAAAGGTCATCCGCCTCAGTTCATGGGCCGACGCGGAGTATATCACGACTTACAAGGCGGACGGCCTGATCATCTCCACCCCGACCGGTTCGACCGCGTACAATCTGTCAGCCGGCGGCCCCATCGTCCACGCCGGGCTGGATGCCATCCTGGTTACCCCGATATGCCCGTTCATGCTCGAAAGCCGGCCGGTCCTGCTCTCTCCGCTGACCCGCATCACCGCCCAACTCGCCGATACCGCCAATGATGTCAAGGTCATGGTGGACGGAAGATATTCCTGGGATATGCGGGAAAAGGACTGTCTGATCGTGGAAGCGGCCGATAAGCCGCTGAAGCTTTTCGGCTCCCCGCACAAGGGTTATTTCGCTATCCTGCGCAACAAGCTGAACTGGGGCGGACGGGACAGGGGCTTCCCCCTGCCGGAAACCGCCGCCGTCCTGCCGCGGGACAGGGAAAAATAGATTTTCAGCTCTTCTTCCGCTGCAGTTTGTACTTCTTCATCTTGTACTGCAGGAGGCTCTTGGTAATGCCCAGTTTTTCCGCGGCCCTTGCCTGGACGTAATTCGCCCTTTCCAGCGCCTGGCGCACCAGCTTTTCCTCGATGCCGTTCAGAACATCGGCCAGCGGCAGATTGTCGGGAATGAACTGGTTGATGTCCAGGGTTGAGCTCCATTCCTGCCCGTCCGAAAGCTCCGATGAATCGGGCTGGACGTCTTCGGGTTCTATCCGGTTGTTGTAGCACAGGATGGCAGCCCTTTCGATGGTGTTTTCCAGTTCCCGGACATTCCCCTCCCAGGGCAGGCTGACCAGAAGCCGCAGGGCCTCCGGAGAAATCTCCAGCTCCCTGCCGAGCTGCTTGCTGTTCTTCTCCAGAAAATAGGTCACCAGCATGGGGATGTCGTCCACTCTCTCCCGCAGGGGGGGCAGGTGAATATGGATGACGTTGAGACGGTAATAGAGGTCCTCCCGGAATGCGCCTTTGTCGACTTCATCCCGCAGGTCCTTGTTGGTGGCGGCAATGATGCGGACATCGACATTGAGCGACTGGCTGCCCCCAACCCGCTCAAAACTGCGCTCCTGCAGGACCCGCAGCAGCTTCGCCTGGAGGGCGTGGGGCAGCTCGCCGATCTCGTCGAGGAAGAGGGTGCCGGTATCGGCCAGTTCGAACCTCCCCTTGCGCATGGCGATGGCGTCGGTGAAGGCTCCCCTTTCGTGCCCGAACAACTCGCTTTCCAGCAGGGTCGGGGACAGGGCGGCGCAGTTGACGGAGATGAAGGGAGATTCCTTCCTGGGGCTGAGATTATGGATCGCCCTGGCGACAAGCTCCTTGCCGGTGCCCGATTCGCCGGTAACCAGTACGGAGGAGGGGGCGGGAGCGACCTTTTCGATCAACTGGTAGACGGCCCGCATCCTCTCGTTTTTGCCGACCATGCCGCCGAATCCGGAGCGGGGGGTGACCTCGTCCCGCAGCCGCTTGATTTCACGGACCAGGTTGTAGTGCTCTATGGCCTTGTTGGCGCTCGCCAGCAGGGCCTGGTTGGAAAAGGGCTTGGCGATATAGTTGAAGGCGCCGAGGCGCATGGCCTCCACAGCCATTTCGACCTCGGCGTAGGCGGTGATGAGGATGACGGGCAGCTCGCGGTTTATTTTTTTAATGTTTTCCAAAAACTGGATGCCGTCCATCCCGGGCATTTTTATGTCGGAAATGACCAGATCAAGGTCGGTGCTCTGGACGATGGGAAGGCCCTGGTCGCCGCTGTTCGCGGTATAGACTTCAAAACCTTCGTCCCTGAGGATTTCGGCGAGGACCACCTGATAGTTCGGTTCGTCGTCTACAACGAGTATTGTGTACATGGTACTCCCTGTGCAAATGGTTCTGTATCGGATCGGGGCAGGGGGCCGAATTTTTCCTCCAGGGCGGTGAGGATGGAATCCGGAGGGCAGAATCCGCCCTTTCGGCGGGCCATTGATGCGTAATTCCCGTTGTCCCCGTGATAGTCACTGCCGCCGGTTGCCAGGATTGTATATTTTTTTGCCAGGGAGAGCAATCGTTTCCGCATCGATGCCGGATGGGCGGGGTAGTACGCTTCGATGCCGTCGAGACCCAGTCCGACCAGTTCGGCGACAAGGTGCGGCAGGAAGCGCAGTTCCGGGTCAAGCTGCCCGGGATGCGCCAGAACCGCGATGCCGCCGGCCCGGTGGATGATGTCGAAACTTTCCGCGGCGGTGAATGATGTGCGGCCGGCCCAGGCTGGAGCGCCCTTGCGCAGGTACAGCTTAAATGCCTCGCCCATCGATCCGACGATTCCCTTGTTGAGCAGCAGGGCGGCAATATGGGGCCTGCCGGTTTGTCCGCGGCGGGAGATCGCCTGCAGTTGATCCAGGTCCACGTCGAGTCCGAGGCGCTGCAGTCCGGCGATGATCTTTGCATTGCGTTCGGTTCTTCCCCGCTGCAGGACCTGCAGAAATTCCAGCAGTCCGGGATGGGTATGGTCAATGCCGTAGCCGAGGATGTGCAGGGAACGGTCCCCATGGGTGGCGCTGATCTCGACTCCGGAAAGGACACGCATGTTCTTTTCCCGCCCGTGGTCGAGCAGTTCATCGATGCCTTCCACCGTATCGTGGTCGGTCAGGGCAATAGCCCGGAGACCGTGCTGCACAGCCCGTTCCACCAGGGAGGACGGGGAGAGGGTGCCGTCGGAAAAAATCGAATGAAGGTGAAGGTCAACGCACATGATTCTGCTCCCTTGGGAATCCTTCACTGTACCTGTCGTGATGATAATCCGCAACGGTTAAAGCCTGTTTTCAGGAATAGGTATTCTTGTCATTTAGGTGAAATGCATTACCTTTTTTCAGGAAAGCAACCATGGAGTGCATATGAAAAACGAAATACGACTGGACGAGCACAGAATAGAACGGGAACCGTTTTACCTGGCGCTCGGACAGGAAGTGCGGCTGGCCGAGGCCGCCTACGAAGCCAAACTGCCGCTGCTCCTCAAGGGGCCGACCGGCTGCGGGAAAACCAGGTTCATGCAGTACCTGGCCTGGAAACTTGACCGGCCGCTGATCACGGTCTCCTGCCACGATGACCTGTCCACCGCCGACCTGGTGGGCCGCTACCTCATCCGCGGCGGCGAAGCGGTCTGGACCGACGGGCCGTTGACCTTGGCGGTCCGTGCCGGGGCGATCTGCTACCTTGACGAGATTGTCGAGGCGCGCAAGGACACCACGGTGGTCATACATCCCCTGGCTGATGACCGCCGGGAACTGCCCATCGAAAAGCGCGGTGAGCTGCTGGTTGCTCCCCCCGAATTCATGCTGGGCATTTCCTATAATCCGGGCTACCAGAGCGTGCTCAAGGACCTCAAACCCTCGACCAGGCAACGTTTTGTCGCCTTGTCCTTTGACTATCCCGATCCGCCCCGGGAAGCGGAAATCGTCGTCATGGAGAGCGGGGTGGGTGAGGACCTGGCCCGGTCCCTTGTCAAACTGGCGGGCATGACCCGCGGGCTGAAGGATGCCGGGCTGCCCGAGGGCGCAAGCACCAGGCTCCTCATCCAGGCCGGCAAGTTGATCGGCCAGGGCATTGATGTGCGCACCGCCTGTCATCATGCCGTTACCGAGGCCCTGACCGACGACACAGAACTGCTCCAGGCCATCGACGAGATGGTCAGTTCCGTTTTTTGACCCTGATGAACAGTGATATTCTCAAGGAAACGTTTTATACCCTGGTGGCGCCGGACCTGCCCAATGAGTGGGATGTGGAGGAGGCCGTCGAGCATCTCCGGTTCGCCGATCCGGACCAGTGCCACTCCATCCTCAACCAGGTTCCGGTGATCTGGCCGATCAGCCATTCCCTCTGTTTCGATTACCTGAAAACGGCTGTCAGTGCCCTGGACTGCATTGAACTGGACAGTCTCTCCGAATGGGTCAACAGAACCCTCGATCAGTATGAAAAAAACGGCTTGCGGGCCGCGCAGCGCTTCATGCTCGAGGTGGAAGAGAACTTTCTCTGCCCCATGCGCGGCGAGGCGGGCCTGCGGTTTGAACAGGTCGGGGGGCGGCTGCTGCCGTATCTCCGCGGCCTGAGCGGCAGGAACCTGGACCTTGCCGCAGCGGCGGAAGTGTACACCGACACGGCAACGGTTTTTGTCCCGCCGGAAGTGAACAGCTTTACGGCCGAGTCCGACAATTTTTTTCTCTACAAACTGATCGTTTCCTACCAGTGGGCCTTTATCGACCAGTCGACCTTCACCGTCCAGCCGCCGTTCATCGACGGGGAGGGGCAACTCACCGACCCGGATGATCTCTGGCTGGAAAAGTACCTGCGCTCCTTTCCCTGTTATGAGCTGGCGGCCGACATATATCACGTGTTTGAAACAATCCGCATCACCAGATTTCTCGAAAGAGAGCTACCCGGTCTGATGCGGCGCAAGGGGGAATTGTTTCCGGCCGCGTTCCGCCAGGGGCGGGGGGCCGGAAAAGGGGCCGCCGCCATCCTGGACGGCGTGCGGGACATGGTCTTCCAGGACGGCGCCGAAGAATGGGCCCGGATCTGTCCCCAAGAATGGCGCGACATCATCCTGCGCCTGGTGCGAAACGTTGCCACGGCGGACGGCTCCGTCAAAGCGGTTGCCGCCCTGTACCCGCTGCTGGCGGACAGCGAAGAGCCCTATACGCCCCTTGAGCCGCTGGTCTTCCAGGGCCGGCTGGTCCTGGAGGCGGTGCGCCGTGCCCGGGCCGCCCGGCTGGCGGAACTTGAAGAGCAGTTCATCGACGGCCTGGCTACCCGGCTGCTGACCATGCCCAGGGAAAAAAGGCAGGCCGCGGGCCAACGGCCGGAAGGTGAAAGCGGCGGGCCCGGTTCGGAGAAGCCGGACATTTCGATTATCATCGACGGCCCGCAGGGGTCAAGCTCCGCCCCGGCGGAGAAAACCGTCCTGGTGACCATCGACAACGAGTCCATCGAGCTGGGGGAGGAACTGCAGGAGATCGCCCTGGACATAATCAATGAAGTCGGATATCTCCCCCCCAATTATGTTTCCAGTGCGGCGGGCAGGGCCGGCAAGGGGTACGGTGGATTCAGGACGGAGGAAGCGAGCAAGGGACATGAGCTTGTCGCTCCGGTGGTCTATAATGAGTGGGATTTTCGCCGCTCGGATTTCAAAAAGAACTGGGTCAGCGTGGTGGAGAAGGAAATTCCCCTGCTCCACACCTCGTTTGTCAACACCACCCTGAACAGGTATCACGGCGAGATTGTCCGGCTGCGCCGCCAGTTTGAAATGATGCGGGCAACGGAGCGCTTTGTCCGCCGGCAGAGGGACGGGGAGGATATCGATTTTGACGCTGTGGTTGAGTCGATGGCGGACGCCCGGGCCGGTCTGGCGCCTTCCGACAGGCTGTTCGTGCGTCTCAAGCGGGACGTACGGGATATCGCCGTGCTGTTCCTGATCGATATGTCCAATTCAACCCAGGGCTGGGTCGGCAGGGCGATCAAGGAAGCGCTGGTCCTGCTCTGCGAGGCGATGGAGGTGGTCGGCGACCGATACGGGATATACGGGTTTTCCGGCATGCGGCGGCTGCGCAGTGAATTCTTCCACATCAAGCACCTGCGGGAACAGTATGACGAAACGGTCAGGCAGCGCATCGGCAGTCTCGCTCCCCGTGAGTATACCCGCATGGGGCCGGCCATTCGCCATGCGGCCTCGCTGATGAACGATATCGACGCCCGGGTCAGGCTGCTGATCACCCTGTCGGACGGCAAGCCGGAGGACTACGACGACTATAAGGGTGAGTACGCCATTGAAGACACCCGCCACGCGCTGATTGAAGCCAAAATTGCCGGCATTCATCCCTTCTGCATAACCATTGACCGCCAGGCGCAGGAGTACATCGCCCACATGTATGGCGAAGTGAATTACATTTTTATTGACAACGTCAGGAAACTGCCGCACAAAATGCCTGAGATTTATCGGATTTTAACGGGATGAAAGAGGCAGGATGTGCTATGATGGTTCAGCAATTCTGAAAGGGAGAGGAGAAGAATGAACCAGACGATAATCCGCTGTCCGGCCTGCGGGGCGAAAAACCGCATACCGTCCGAAAAGCAGCATCTCCGGGCCAAGTGCGGCCGATGCGGCAGCAGCCTGGCCGGCGGAGTTGACGGAAAGGTCATCGAGCTGGACGACACGCGGTTCGATGGTTTTGTCCGTGCCGCCGCTCTCCCCGTGGTAGTCGATTTCTATTCCCCCACCTGCGGACCCTGCCGCATGCTGGCCCCGGTTATCGACGATGTCGCCCGCAAATTCGCCGGCAGGGCCCTGTTCGCCAAAATCGACACGTCCCGCTACCAGCTGACAGCCTCCAAATTCAACATCCGCGGTGTCCCGACCCTCCTCTTTTTCAAGCAGGGCCGGCTGGTCGACCAGATAGTCGGCGCCGCCCCCCAGGATCAGATCGAACAGGGCATCAGGTCGATGCTGTAGCGTGCCGGTGCCCGGCCGGATACGCCTGGCGGCGTCGTTTGGCCATGGGCGGCGAAATTTCCTTTCCTGTCAATATGTTCTTGGTGAGGGGCGGCGGAAATGGTAACACATAATAAGTGCACAATGCCGGAACCCGGAGCACGGTTCCCGCAAACGGCCGGTTTTCCCGCGCCGTTTCAAGAACAACAGCCCGTAAGGACAACTGTCGATGCTGCTGAATGACTACCTGATGGAAAACGAAGTTGAGTCGTATCGCCTGGACGGGAAAATTGATGCGGAATCCATCAGGCGGCAGGCCAGGTGGGCAGGTATCAGGCCGGGCATGCGGGTCGCGGACCTTGGCTGCGGTCCCGGGAGGATAACCTCCCTCCTCCATGATCTGGTTCAGCCGGGCGGAAGGGTTGTCGGCGTCGACGGATCGGCCGAGCGGCTGGATTTTGCCCGGGAAAAATATGGCAGGGGCGGCATTGATTTCGTTCAGCAGGATATAACCCGCTCCCTGGATCACCTTGGCGAGTTTGATTTCATCTGGGTCCGTTTCGTCCTTGAATATTTCCAGTCAAAAAGTTTCGCAATGGTGAAAAATTTCGCCGCCAGCCTGAAACCCGGCGGCATCATCTGCCTCCTTGATCTCGATCACAACCCCATTAATTATTACGGCGCCCCCGAGCGGCTGGACCGCACCTTCAAGGAGATCATGAACAAACTGGACGAGAAAACGGATTTTGATCCCTACACAGGGCGGAAGCTCTATTCCTTTGTCTATGATCTTGGTTTTGAGAGCATCGATGTCCGGGTGGAAAACCATCGCGTTGTCTTCGGCAAGATCGAGGAATTCGATATCTTCAACATGCTGAAAAAGATAGAAGTCGTTCCCGGTAAAATCGATTTCCGGTTTGCAGGGTACGAGGGCGGGTTTGAGGAATTTTACCAGGAGGCGCGGGCCTTTTTGTCCGACCCGAGAAGATTCGCCTATACGCCCCTCATTCTATGCCGGGGCGTCAAGCCCAAGGAAAATTGACCCCATTCCGGATCGGGATGATCCCTTGGGGCATTCCGCGTCCCGGAAACGGCACCGTACCCCCTTCTGGCAGGTACGGCGTGACCGTTCCCGGACGCGGAACGCGGTTTGAGATTAAAAGGCATAGCCGGCCGACAGGGACAGAAGGTGGCTTGCCCCTCCTGAAAATTCCCCGGCCAGCGCATTGTTATGGACCGTCCGGTCCTCTTTGTCGGCATAGAGATAGGCGGCCCCGAAGGACCACTGCTCCCGCCAGTCGTACCTGAAGCCGAGGGACACGAACCAGGCGTCGGAATCAGGCAGATCAAACGAAAGACTGGCATCCGGGACGGGATTGCCGTCGATGCCGAAACCGCCCATCAGGGTCAATCTGTCGTCCCACCGGTACGTGTATCCAAGCCTGAACGCATCGACATCATCCCAATCCTTGACAATCGGGTCGTCAAAGGCGGCCGTCAGCACCGGATGGCCGAGACTGGTCGGATACGAAAAATCGAGCCGGTCGTAGGTGGACCAGAATGTCCTGTCATAGGCGAATTCCACCGTCGACCTGCCGAAGTCATAGGATGCGGCCAGGGCCAGGACGGCCGGTATGGGAACGGTAACCGCACCCGATCCCCGATACAGGCCGGGGGGAAAAAGACCGCCGGGAAAACTGCCGGAGGCGGAGACGGTTCCCGTCCCTTCCAGGTCCAGGTCGATTTTTGAGCGGTAGGTTGCCGCCAGGGTCAACTTTTCAGTGGGCTTGAACGACAGGGCGAGATTGTAGCCGTATTCGGTGGTGTCGCCCTCCATGTCCCTGCTGACATACACCAATTCAGGCGCGGCGGGCAGGCCGCCCCCCAGCCCCCCGGGGGGTACGGCGACGATGCTGCCGTCGCTCTTCACGGTCGCTTCACTGTAGGCCACACGAAATCCGAGGGCCATGGATAACATGTCATTCAGTTTGTACGATAGGGAGGGATTGGCCTCCACTGCGGTCATGCTGAATTCGTGGGCAAAGGTTCGGGGAAATATATCGTCCCACTCCTTGGAAAGCCCGGCGGGAAAGACGATGGCGAAACCAAGGCGGAAGTTGTTGAAATCAGGTGAGACAACATGCACGTTGGGCATGAGGAAATTTTCCTTGTCCGATTTGCCGTTCAGTGCCGGACTGCGGAAATCCTCATATTTTATGCTGGGCAGGTGAATATAGGTGACGCCGCCCTCCATATGCAGCCCGGGGCTCAACCAGGACATATTGGCGGGATTGTAATATGCCGCATCGGCGTAATTGGCATTGGCCACATAGGCGCTGGCCAGGGCGGTTGAATTAAGGGACTGTTCCGGTATGCGATAACCGGATGAAAATGCGGTGGGGGAAAAAGCGAGTACCGCCGCCCCCGCCGTCAAACACAACGTTTTTACATGCATGTCATCACCCTCGATTCATTGTTAGTCTTGAGCGGTCATCGCCGCTTCCTGTTGCGTGGTATCGAAAATTTTTCGTATCCTGCCTGCCAGGGCGATGGGAAGTATGGGCTTGTTCAGCAGGGTATAGTTCTTTTCCGCTATCTGGTGATGGGCAATGGCGTTGTCCGTAAAGCCCGACATCAGTATGATCCGGATGTCCGGGCGCTGTTGCTTGATCACCTCGACAAGCTGGGGACCGTTCATGCCGGGCATGATCACATCGCTCAGGATCATGTCGATTTTGTCCGGGAAGGCTTCGCTGAGTTGAACGGCCTCGGCGGCGGATGAGGCTTCCAGGGTGGTATAGCCAAGAGGCTGAAGGGTGTCGCTGATCATGCTGCGGATCGAATCGTCGTCATCGACGATCAGAATTGTTTCTTTGCCTTCCGACGGCTCCACATTTTCCTGTAACCCCGCGTTTTCAACCTCCTGCTCAACGATGGGGAAGTAAATTTTAAAGCAGCTCCCATGGTTCAGCTCGCTGTAGACGTGAATATGGCCGTTATGCTGCTTGACGATGCCGTACACGGTGGCCAGTCCCAGACCGGTTCCCTTGCCTACTTCCTTGGTGGTAAAAAAAGGTTCGAAGATTTTTTCCCTGAGTTCCGGATTGATACCCTCGCCGGTATCGGTCACGGTGAGCATGGAATAATGCCCTGACCTGATGAACTTTCTCTTCAAGGCATATTTCCGGTCGATATAAATATCACCTGTTTCGATGGTCAGTCGGCCGCCGTTGGGCATGGCATCGCGGGCATTGACCACGAGATTCATCAATATCTGTCCGAGCTGGCTGGCATCAGCCATGATATTACCGACCTTGGAGGACAGATACGTTTTGATCTGGATGTTTTCACCGATCAACCGGGTCAGCATCTTGGACATGTCCTCGACAATTATGTTGAGGTTCGTCACCTTCATTTCCATGACCTGCTTGCGGCTGAAGGTGAGGAGCTGCTGGGTAAGGCTTGAGGCTTTCAGCCCGGCCTGATGAATGCTGTCGGCCATTTTGAAGACCGGATCATCGGAATCCAACTGCATGCACATCATCTGACTGTAGCCCAGGATGGTGGTCAGGATGTTGTTGAAGTCATGTGCAACCCCGCCGGCAAGATTGCCGATGGCTTCCATTTTCTGGATCTGGCGGAGATGGGTCTCCAGCTTGATGTTGTTCAGGCGGGAGCCGATTTGCAGGGCGACGCCCATGAGCAGATTCATGTCCCGCTGCACCAGGGGACGCTTGCTGACGATGTTGTCAACGGCGAGGATGCCGAGGGCCTCCTCCTCGTACACTATGGGACAGCAGATCAGGGACTTGACTCCCATCTTCAGGGCAAATTCCAGGCTGCGCTTGGAGAGGTCCTCCTTGATTTCCTGGATGTCATTGAGCAGAATCGGTTTCTTGTCCCGGAATGAAATGTAGAAGATCCCCTTGGACTCCGGGTTGTCCAGATGAAACGACAGTTTGTGCAGAATACCTTCCTGGTTCTCCTGGTAACCGAATCCCGCCTGATAAATGAGCCTGGTCTTTTCAGGGTTGGCCAGCATGATCAGAATCCGGTCATAATCAAGCCGTTTATGCAGAATATCGATTATTTCGGCAAACAGGGCATCAGGCTCATTCTGCTTGGCCAGGGTCTGACTGATTTCATTAATGAGCATGGAATTTTCATAGTTAATGTCAATCTGCTCAAGGAGCTCGTCGGAAGAATCTCTCAGCGAGTCGATGGTTTCGAGAAGATTACGGGTTTCAACTTTGTTGAGGTACCAGTTCAGAATCACAATGGCAGTTAATGAGGCTGCATAAAGAGGGACAAAGATCGTCATGGGAAAGGGCAGGGAAGAGGCGGTCATCGAACTGAGAAGAAAAGCGGCGCACAGAATGATGAGCAGGCCGATGCTGATATTTCGCAGATTTTTGACAACAGTCACCGGCGATTTGGGCCAGGAAACGATGTACCGGCAGACTTTCCCCCCTTTGAAGAGGCATTCCGGATGGGCAATTTCTGAAGGCTTCAGCTTGTAATAGGTCGACATCGCCTCCCAGTATCCCATCCTGTTTTCACATTGAAACGGCTCCTCTTTCGTCCCCGGATACGGGGTGACAGTTATTTCAACTTTATTTGAACTTAAAATTTTTGCTTCATATTTCGAAGATTTTGTAATTTTATTTACATAAAATCCCATCAGGTGATAAAATTTTGTGGGACTAATCAAACCAATAGTAAATCTTGCAAATGTCTTATATGCTTCGGGCGAGGAAGAAAAGCGGCCGGCTTCGCGTGCTATATTTTTGTTCTTGGTTAACTCTACGAGCTTTTCGTAAAAACGGTTTATTTGCCTTTGCGAAAAGAAATGGCCTTCATCTTCGACCTGATAAGGCTCCATCTCCGCATATCGCAATAGATTCTCAATGTTTACATAATTGTATTTCTGCTTTATGAGCTTCAGGTATAAATCAATACCCCTGCTGCCATACAAGGGTTTATTTTCATCATAATTGTCAACCATGGTTTATGGAATTATTTTAAAAAAAATCATTTTTCTTTATTGAAAGTATTCAATGAAATTTTTCTATTTGTTACAGTCAGGGAGTCCATAAACTTTAGATATTCACCAATGTGTTCAAGATTCAATATCCCCAATAAATAAGTCTTTTCAAGAGAAAAATCATATTGTTCTGCGCAGGATTTAGGATAGAATAGTACTGGAACAGAATTGCAGTCATAATGCCTCATCATCTGGTTCAAAACAAAATTAAGTATGTTTTTATAGATATGTTGTTGGTCTAACACAAATATTTGGATACAATTTGTCAGGTTGGACATATTGATACCAAAATCTGAAACATTCACTATGATGATTGCCACTAATTCATCGTCTTTTTTGAGGGAAAAAAGTTTTCTTTCTCTTTTGAGGCCTGCTTTCAGATAATCCTCACAGATTGATTCATTCATACAAAAAGTTTCGGGCTCAAGATCCAATGCTCTGATCAATAAGCCACCGGAATTATCATTGTACCAAAGTTGCAATAATTCCAAATCTTCTCGATCAGTATCGCATATGGCCCATGCATTCGAGGGGGCAAAGGTGGTATTATCTGGATGAAAATAAAAATAAGCAAATTCATCTATAGAGCTTTTTTGAGAATCATTCATTGCTCCAGTCGCGGAGGTTCCGAACAATCGGTTGGAAAAACGATTATTTGGCCTGAAATAACCTGCAAGAAAACTCATATTTGCAGTAGGCAGTGAATGAAGTTCGTTAATATGCTGGAAAATATGTTGCAAAACAACGATACCTGCTTTATGTGTTGATGACTTGATTGCTGCAAGATGATGCAGTATCCATGTTTTCTGGTAATATCTGCATATGGAGATATGACCATATATTTTTCCTTTATCTTGGTAAATGATGTGTTGCAATATCTCAGGATTTTCTTCGTAAATTTTTTTGTAGGTGCTGATAAATTTATCCTTCTGCTCGGCAATTTGAAAATATTTTTCAGGATAGACAAAACCTGAATCGAAAAAGAAGTCCCACAGGGCATCAAGGTCGACATTCGTACAACCGATATAAGAATATCTGTTTTTGGCTTTGTAGATCAAAGATGAGAGTTTGATATGGTCATGGATATTCATGTCCAAAATCACAAATCCGCATCTGACCAAATTCTCTCTGGGAAGGCGGTATAAAACTTGCGCTCTGCAGGCTATGGACAGGCCGTGGAAGAACTCTATTTCCAGTTCAGGGATGATGAGGCCGGGTAGAAGCACCGAATTTTCACTGTCCTCGTCCACGGAAAAGCCCAGACCGGAGATGTCGTTCAATCCAAGGTGTATCTTTTTCTGCGTAAAGGGATGCTGAAAGATCACGTTGGGAAGGGGTGACAGCACCAGCCTTTCGGTCCGGTGTTCTTTCGATTTCATACGCCTGATGTTATCTTTTTCCGGCCTGAAGACCAAGATGGATTCATTGGCATGTCGTTCGTGACGAATGATCGTGCACTTGCCTGTGAAGATGAACTCCTCTTTGTGGATCAGTACTACATGTACTGAATTCTCCGTGTTTATTTCTATGTTTATATGGAGCGATTCGGGGCGGTAAACGACCGCAAAGGATTCAGCGCAAAAATTGACCAGGTTGCCGGTGATCACGCTTCCGTCCTGGCTGATCTGTGCCAAGACCTCCCGGCAGGGATGCCTTTTTATGGTACGCAGCCTGATTTCATAGGAATATTCGGGGAGTTCGAGAATCAAACCCTGGTCATTGTGGTCAACAAGGCGCGCGTGAACCTGGATCTGGCTTAACCCATCGGTAAAGCTTAAGTATTCAAGGTCGTAAAACTTCAGCTTATTCTCCAGCCGGAATGGTTCCGACCAGTGGCATTCCAGCAGGAGGTTGTTGCATATCTGGGGCTTTGCTTTTAATGAAATGAAATTATTGTATTTTTTATGTTTAAATTTCAGGATGATATCGTCGTTCTTGAAATTGATCCGATTCAGGGAATTGATCAGGCAGGAAAGAGGAATTTTTTTCCGCCTTTTTTCAATTTCATCCGCATCGATACTGCTGGCCGGACTCCAAGGCAATTTGGACTCGGAAAATTCCATGACTTACCTGTTTTGAGAATAGTAAGGAAATATGTCTTGTTAACTATTTGTTTATTCGTATTTTAGGCGAAACTGCTCATGTTGGGAAGGTAAGAATAAAATATATTCCTTCCTGTAAATTTAATTAGTTATATCATCAATTTATTTTTTTCAAAAATAAAAAAATGAGATTGATTACGGTTGACGGGGGCAGCCGTAATTTCTGATGCCGGATTCGCGGGCGATTATTTCCGGAGTATGGAGGTAAGGGGCTCCCGTCACGCGGCACCGGCGGCAGGACGATATGCGGTAAACGCCGGCGGTCCGGGTGCCGGAACCGTTGTGAGATCCATGACGGATCGGTGCAGACTACTGCTGATCCCGGGACGGAATCGACTTGTCGGAATCGTGAGAAAAGTGCCGGAGAAAAATTGCCTGATTGCAATTATGGTGATTCTTCTTCCGGAGGGGTGTCTTCGCCGGTATATTGAATAAGGAGTTCGACCTGGGAGACCTCTCCGGTCTGCTTGAGGGACTGGATAAATCCCTTGACCGTTCCGGCCAGGGCATCCTGAACGAAACCTTTCATGGGGATTTTTCTGCCGTTGACAAACAGCAGGGCTCGTTCCGCATATTTGTTTTCTTCAGTAATGAATTTCCTGGCGATAAATTCGGCCAGCTTCCCGCTCTCATCGGGGCGGAATACGTTTTCCCCGGTCAGCGGCTGATCGGTGACGGTGGCAATGACACGGTGGACCGTGTCGGCCAAGGGTTCAAATCCCCTGCGTGTCACCTCTATTTTCGGAATTTTCCTCTCGTGCTTGAATCCCTCGCCGATAACGATGTCGTATTGGTTGAAGTAACGGTGAATAAGGGTGAGGACGTTATCATCCTGGGGGGCGGTCATCATGACGAACTGATCGGGGGCCATGAGCGTTACGGCGTCGGCTCCGGCCTGGCGGAAAACATCCGTATCGGTTCCGGGACGATCAAATTCGATGCCGCTGTGCTTGCTTGATTTGATCACCGCCACCCGCAGATTCATCTGCTTGAGATGTCTGACGACTTCCTGGATCAATGTTGTCTTGCCCGAGTTATGCCAGCCGATGAAAGTGACTATTGGTACCATGTTCTCCTTCCTGAAAAAATCAAACCCCCGTGCATCGTCCTGCCGGTCAATTTTGCCGGCTTCGCAAAATGTATGCAGAGGGATAATGTTTGGTTCATTGTTTTGGCGGAATCTGGTACAAGAGCATAACCGATCAGGAGCAAAAAGCATATACATGTTTTTCGTTTTTCTTCTTTCTTTTCCTGATATTATCGAATTGCACATCGGGGGCTGAACAATGTATTTTCTCATCAGTGACCCAGGGACGATGCCGTTGAACCACATTGTTCCATGGCATCTCATTATCTCCGGCCATGATTTTTCCCCGCCGCCGCAGGAGGTTTGCCATGAAACCCCATAATGCCGCCGGTCTGACAAGACTGTTCAGGGCGCTCCAGTGGTCCTGGCAGGGAATCAAGCATGCCTTTGTCAACGAAGCGGCGTTCAGGCAGGAAGTCCTGTTTACCTGTCTGCTCGGTCCCCTGGGATTCTGGCTGGGAAACACGGTAGTCGAAAAGATTTTACTGGTCGGCTCCCTGTTCCTGGTGTTGACGGTCGAACTGCTGAACAGCTCCCTGGAAGCGGTGGTCGACAGAATAGGGGAGGAGCCCCATCCGCTTGCAGGACATGCCAAGGACATGGGGTCCGCCGCCGTTTTTGTTTCCCTGCTCAATGCCGCCGTTGTCTGGGGGTGCCTCCTTCTTCTGTGATGGTATCCGGGCGGCCGCATGATCGAAGGATCAGGGGGAAGTCTGTTGATTAAGTGGTTTTCGATTGCGGTGCGCTGTGTTATACAGGCAGGAATGAAATTCCGGGGAGGGCGCGGATTCCAGATGTTTGCATGACTCAGTGGAGGAAGAATTCGTTCCATGAAGCGAGTTGAAAACACCACCCTGTACCACCATGACACGGTTCTTGTCACCGCGAAAGGAAGGGAGCGCGCCCAAGAACTGCTGGCGGTGGAAAAACCCTATCGTGTCGCCCTGAACGACAATGAGATCGGCTCGTCCATGGTCCTGGAAACCGGCCTGGAGGAGTTCGGGGCCGGTTTCCTGTTCGGACAGGGATATATCGAGGAACCGGGGCAGGTGCGCGAAGTGCTTGTCTGTCCCGACGGGCGGATATCGGTCCATGCCGACGTCGAGGAGGACCTGGAGCCCAGAGAGGTCATCATCACCTCGGGCTGCGGCGGGACCGGCAAAATCTCCCGGGAGATGCTTGAAGGCAAGATCGAGCCGTTGCAGGAATATTCCATGGCCTTTGCCGAGATCGGCGAATTCATCCGCCGGGTCCTGCATGAATCCGATCTGGGCCAGAAAACCCATTGCGTGCACGGCTGCGGTCTCTGGTCCGACGGGGGGCTGCAGGTTTTTTTCGAGGATATCGGCCGCCACAACGCCGTGGACAAGGTGGTCGGCTCCATCCTGCTTGGCCGGGCAAACCCCCGGGGAGCCGTGTACACGACCGGGCGCCTGACCTCGGACATGGTCCTGAAATGCGCCCGCATCGGGATACCCATCGTCATGTCCCGCACATCCGCATCATCCCTTGCCCTTGCCATTGCCCGCCGGGCCGGCATGACCATGGTCTGCTATGCCCGCCCGGGCAGGCTCAACGTGTATAACGCCCCCGAAAGGATCATTGGTTGACCATTCCCCGCCGTTTCCGTTGGGGCGTTTCTTCCGGCTGCCTCCTTGTTCACGTACAATTGTCGGAGCGTTTCCGCACCTGGCCGGTGAACAGCTTGGAACTGATCATGGTCATGGATATGGCGAAAGCCGCAGCGGCGGCGCCGAGCAGGACGTTGTAGTAGGCCGGCGCCGCCAGGGCGAGCCGGATGATCAGGGTGGAAAGGGCAAAGCCTGAATTGCGGAACACTGAATAAAACGAAGGCTGGAAGCACTGGGCGATCAGCACCACCAGAATGTCGGTGATGATGAGCAGGGTGTAGAAACCGTAAAAAAAGTCCGAATGTTCTCTGCCCGCAAGGGTTTGCAGTATCGTGTCCGCTCCCATGTAGAGGAAGAGTCCGAGCAGAATCAGGGCGATCCCTTTCTTGGCGGCAACAAAGCTGAACAGGTCCGCGTGTTTTCCACCCTCCTCGGCCTGCTGCGGCTGGACACGGTAATAGACGCCGAGCAAGGCGAACAGCAGCAGGGCCCCGAAACCGTCGGAAAGTATCCGCAGGATGGCGTCCTCGTTGCCCGTAAAGGTGATGGGTTCCGGCAGGGTGGACAGCTCCTTGAAGGCGTTGCGCATCAGGATGAGAGAGAGAATTTCAAACTGCTTGCCGACCGACTGGGAAAAAGAACAGGGGAGGGTGAAGATCAGGCTGATGATTTCCAGGACGAGGACGACGGTGAACGCGGCCTGAATGGCCCAGAAATGGCTGCCCGGCACCACGGCGGATATCCCGGCGGGAAGGATGCCCTGCCTGTTCAGTTCGATGGCCAGCAGGCTGATGAGGAAGAACAGGACGAGCAGCACCGAGATTTTCCGGTGCATGCGCTCGTGTTCCCAGTAATGGTGGATGGGGTCAAACAGATACGTGCACCGTTCGAAGATAAAGTTCATGGCCTTCCGTTGTCTGCCGTGGTGGGGCGGTTATTTTTCCTTCCTGGTCAGGTCGAGGCGGCAGTGATCCCTGCCGCTGAAATAATTAATCCACGATGAAGTCCGGTCAAGGGTCCAGTCCCGGGGGGGCAGGAACGGAGTCCGCCCGAGCAGTTCCGGAGTGGAGGAGCGGGCGACCCGGTTATATACCCTGACCCAGTAGCAGTACCTGTCCGGATGCACCTCGCAGGTCATGTGTCTGCTCCCCCCGCAGGGGCCGTTGAGCAGGTTCTTGGGGCATCCGGACTGGGGGCAGATATAGGTCAGTTCGACCAGGGTGCAGTCTCCGCACATGAGACAGTGGAACAGAAACCCCTTGATCCATTTCTCGATGGTGCGCAGAATGGCCGTCGACTTCCTTGTCCTGGCGCACAACAGGCAGAGGCCGCCGAAAAGCCGGCCGGCGGGCTTCGGAGGAGAGAAAAAAAATTCGTGGGCGATTTTATGGCCGTACTGCCGGGAGTGCAGCCGCCCCGGCGCAAGCGGGCTCCTTTTCTCTCCGCAGGCTTCGGGCCGGGCTGATTCGTACAGGTACCACGTGCCGGGGACAGGGAAATGGATATCCCGGCGGAGTTCATCCCAGTGCGGCGTCAATTCCTCGGCCGTATCAAGGATGAACCTGACATCGTCAAAACGCAGGCCGTTGCCTCCCAGGTGGACCCCGGAAAAACCCAGCCCCTTCAGCACGCATATCATCTTGGCGGCGCGGATGAGGCGCGATTCCCGGTCGCTGTTTCTTCCCTCCTCCTCGATTATGTTCGCGAGCAGTTCCGGGAAGACGATGCCGGGCACCTTTCCCCGCAGCATGTATCCGGCAACGGCGGGAGAGGGGACGAAGACGTTGCCGAGCACGGGGACGGTGAGGCCGTTGTCCCGCATGAACCTGATCAGCTCTTCAAATTTGCAGATGTCATAGCCGAGCTGGGTAATGATGAATTGCGCCCCGCCTTCGATTTTCTTGAGGAGCTTGGCATACTGCCAGACCTGTTCCGGCTCCGCTACCTTGAACGGGGAAACCACGCAGCCGCGATTGCAGGAAATCGGCGTAAAAGCCGGCCGGCGGGAGCCGAAATATTTCTGGTAGGTGCCTTCCTCCATGTCGCGCATGAGCCGGAGAGTCTGCACGCTGTCCAGGTCGAAGACCGGCTTGGCCTGGCCGTGGTAGCCGGGGCGGGGAAAATCGCCGCCGAGCACCAGCAGATTTGCGAACCCCTGCCGATGGTAGTGGAATAGATGGCTTTCGACCTGGTTGCGATTCTTGTCCTTGAGGGAAAAGTGTATCAGGGGCTCCATGCCCCGCTCCCGGACATCGGAACCTATGGCCACCGGGGCCAGGGCGGGGTGGCCGCCGGGGTTGTCGGTTATCGACAGGGCCTTGATCCGTCCGTCCGCCTTCGCCTTTTCGGCAAAGGCGAGCAGACGGTCCACCCGCCTGCCGCCCGAACCCTGGCCGGGGACAAGTTCATAGGTGACGGTAAACTCGTCCCCGTTGTACAGTGAGCGGGTGAATTCGTTTTGCATTGACATGGTTCAATGGTTCAGGGTCAGATAGAAATGCAGTATATCCAGAGCATACAGTAATGCGTATGGAAAAAAAGAGAAATCAAATAGTTGAATTAACCGGCAGGTTGCCGCTGTTCAGCGGAGCGGCTGCGGGCCATCCGGTTGCGGCAATCCGGCGTCTGGCCGGAGACGGTTCGCAGCGGCAGTTCTACCGGGTGCGCATGGCCGACGGCAGCTTTCTGGTGGCTGTTTTTCCCGCCGGCGGCCAGAGGCCGGAAAGAGACGAGGCGCGCTCAGCCTGGCTCATAGGGCGCCACCTGTTTCAAAAAGGGGTCCCCGTGCCCCGGCCGCTTGCTTTTGCTGAAGACAGCGGCCTGCTCCTGATCGAGGACCTCGGTGACGTCCGGCTCTTCGACCTGGCTCGCAAAGACGGGGGATCCGGAGCCGCGCTCATGGAATATTACCGCCAGGCGGTGCGGGCGCTCGTCCATATGCAGATCGAGGGCGGCCGCGGGTTTGATGTTTCCTGGTGCTGGCAGACCCCCCGCTACGACCGGCGGCTGATGCTGGAACGTGAGTCAGGCTATTTCCTGCAGGCCCTGTGCGGCGATTTTCTCAGGCTGGAGACCCCCGGCCCGGAGCTGCACAATGAGTTCAATGACATCGCCGACCATGCCGGCCGGGCGCCGGCCCATTTCTTTCTCCACCGTGATTTCCAGAGCCGCAACCTGATGATTCGCGACGGCGTGATCAGGATCATCGATTTCCAGGGGGGCCGACTGGGACCGCTGGCCTATGATCTCGCCTCGCTGTTGATCGACCCTTACGTCCGCCTGCCCGGCGAAGCGCAGGACGAACTGCTCAATGAATACCTGAGGGAACTGCACCGGTACCTGCCGTACGACGCCGGGCAGTTCCGGGATGAATACTTCCACCTGGCCCTGCAGAGAAATATGCAGGCGCTCGGCGCATTTGCCTTTCTCGGCTGCCGGCGGGGAAAAGCCGATTTTCTGGAATTCGTCCGTCCCGCACTGTACTCCCTGCACATCCTGCTGGCCGGGCAAAGCACAAGAAACTATCCCCGCCTGCTGCAACTGGTGGAACGGTGCCTGGACAGCCTGCCCGCCCACGGATTGTGAGCCTCTGATGCCGGGCGCCTGCCGGCCCGCCCGTTCCCCCCTGTTGACGGGCCGAACCGGCACCAGGCCAATAATTCTGTTGTCTGCGTCCGCAAATTCTGGTAGTAGTGGAGAGCACGGTTGCAGTGCAAGACCCGGCACAACGCAACACAGGGCGATTAGCTCAGCGGGAGAGCACTGCCTTCACACGGCAG
>Ga0209164_1001055_pt1 | contig 41928 bp, 39 predicted proteins | sample MTBNYHSulfiMetaG_FD_187458 | JGI IMG/M metagenome (GOLD analysis project Ga0209164, IMG submission 187458) | Enrichment culture microbial communities from rom New York Harbor, USA that are MTBE-degrading - MTBE-NYH (New York Harbor Sulfidogenic)... | ecosystem: Environmental > Aquatic > Marine >... | reverse complement strand
AAAAATGTATTCTTTAGTTTTAGATGGGTAACTGCATTGATTAACGGGCGCTCTGTTTGTTGTCTATGCCTCGTTAGGGTGAGAAGATGATGGTCACTGCAGGTGGTTTCCTTAGAGCATAATAACGACGCCATCGATATTATTGACGACTTTTGGGTCTGTCACACCAGCCTGAATGATGTCTGCGGTGATTGTTATCCTGTTTAGGAGATTATAAAAGATTGAATTGAAGAGGAAGGAGCATTCATCCAAATTCGATGCATTGGCCACAAAACCGCGAAGTGGCAGTTCGGTCCAGAACGGAGGCGCAAAGTACCCTGGCTGCGGATATACCAACACATTCTTGAACCAAAGAACCCTCTGCTGCTCATCATCAGACATTTTGATAGTGATTACATCAAGTTCATCCTGCATTTCATCCATCTGAAACAGATTGATGAGATAGTCCCTTGCCATTTTAGTTGAGTTCCAGATATCTTTTCCCTCTGGCGGGTCCGTGAGATAATCCCCGTCGTTGTCACAGATCATGGCTGCTTTTCCGTCGGTCATCAACAGGACCACATGCCTGTTCTCTGGTGAGAAAATACTTGAAGCATAAACCGTGTCGGCTGCACAAAGAAAACCACAGGAGGTTGCTGCAGAACCAGGATTCCTATCCATGGTATTGAGGGTCGCAAGTACCGGATCAATCGTCTCATTGGTTACAACTGTCGGGCTGAGCAACACCCAGGCAAAGGTCCTCCCTCCACTGCTGCCAAAGACAATAACGGACAACTCCACAGCTCCGTTCCGCGGGAAAACTGACTCATTTGCCACTGTTGAAACAAGGGCAGCTCGTATTTTCTTTAAGTCGTTTGGTTGCAGTGATGCTGATCCATCGAAAAGAATCACCAGCTGCGTCAGCTCCTCGGGTTCCGCCCTTCCAACAATCGCAGTCACGTTCAATATAGCAGCCCCGCCTGGTTGAATCGTAGCAATACTTCCCCAGACCCCTGTGCTGTTGTCATAGGTTCCACTCGTCGCCGAATACCCAATGAAAGCGAACCCATCCGGCAGACAAAACCGTAACTTCGCGTCTGAGACGTTGATATTGCCGTTGTTTCGCAGGGTAATGATAAACCTAAGTGGCTGATTCACCCGTGGAATTTCTGGGTCAATAGTAAGCTCAACGCTCAGGTCAGAGAGTGGATCTGTCAGCACTGAGCAGAACATGATAGAGGATGCTGGTTCACTGTTAATGATCATCACGTCTATCTGCGAAACTTCCACATATTCAGGATGCTCGTACATCGGATAGATGACTTGTTCGCCAAACCCCCACAACCCATCCTCTTTCGCTTTTGCATTGACATAATCATACGCCTGAATCTGCACATTCGTGCTCCCAAAAGAAAGTCCGATGGTGGCGGCAAGACTAATGGGCTCTCCCCCCATATGGTCTAAGATGAGGTTGTTGTAGACAAGCTTGCCTGTGATCGTCGTGATCGGCCCTGGTGACGCTTGTGGGCTAGACAGAAAGAAATAGGTGATGGAAACAAAAGCAATCACGGTCAACCCTAAAAGAAGCAGTGTTGCAGTCAGTTCAACAAGAGCATGTCTCTGTTGCATCATATGGATTTTTTTGATTCTTTTCATGGATATCACCGATATAGTCGTTCTAATGAACTCCCTAAGTGGAGGGCTACTATGGATAGGAAGCGAATCCTAGAGTCGTTCTCGAATCGGTCAAATCAAGCAGATTCCTATGCAGAATGAAGAAGAACCGAAAGGTCATACATACGAGAAGATATGCCTTACGGACCTGAGTTACTGCATTTGATGATACGTCTCTCCTGCCTTTCCTTTGTATTTTTGTCACCCATCCTTATGAAACCTAGAGTCTCTAAACACGAAAATATTTCGTAGTATATAAACGTAATTCTCTTCCCGTAATTATAACAATAGTTACACAATTTGGCAGGATTGATACTGTTTCACGAGTCTGGTTAATATATACGTTTCTTATGAATATAACTTCAGAAACTCAGCAAGGATGACACGATTTATATAGACCTCACTTTGTTAAATATTTGTGTCCAACGCTTGCTCAGTTCATATCTACCTTATATACTAAAGTTTAGGATACCGTCAATGATGCATCTGATGGAGACGCATTTTTGTGTATGATGACTCATCACTCCCAAGTATCTCATCATACCTCTATCTATACCCGTCTGAACCGGATATTGAATGAGTACCCCCTAACGGTGTAATTTGCGTTAGCATTTTGAATTATCATACGAGACAAGAGTAATCTCCTCTAGTTCGTTTTATCATTGTTATGCTCATCAAACCTCGCCTTTTCCTTTTTTAAAAAGAAAAAACCTATATCGCAGATAGAGGTTTTCCTTTTTGATTCATGAAGATAATGAAAACAAAAAAACGGTTACATCTCATCCCTGATTATGGAGATGTCAATGACCCTGCTGTCCGAGCGAAATACGGCTACCTCGAGGGAAAGGTAAGCATCATAGGAAACGTGGTTCTTTTTATTGTGAAACTGACGTTAGGGCTATTTATCAACAGCATTGCCTTGATCGCTGATTCTGTCCACACCTTGTCCGATGTTGGGACCTCTTTTATTGTTATCGTTAGTTTTAAGATCGCTAAAAAACCCTCTGATACAAAACACCCCTTTGGGTACGGACGAGTGGAATATATCGCAACAATGATTATCGCGGTTCTGCTGGTAATTACCGGTATTGGATTTATCCAACAATCCATAGAACGAATTCTACAGTCTGTTCGTATCACCCATCAGCAGTATGCTGTGGTTATCGGTGGTGTTATTATCGTTTCAGCCGTCGTCAAAGAATGGATGGCACGCTTTTCTGTGGCTCTTGGAAAAAAAATCAAAAGCGATATCCTTGTTGCTGATGCGTGGCATCATAGAAGCGACGCCCTCACTAATGTTGGTGTTGGGATTTCCATCATCGGTGCCTCTTATGGTTATCCTCTTTTCGACCCTGTTTTCGGAGTGGTTGTGTCTCTTGTTATTGTCTATGTCGGATTTACCCTTGGGAAAACCTCAGCTCAGTTCCTTATCGGGAAATCCCCTGATATCGACCTGGTCAAACGCGTCAAAGAAATCGGACGGGTGATAAAAGGAGTAAAGGACATTCATGATATCTCTGTGCATGATTATGGGACAAGAAAAATCATCACCTTACATGCAGAAGTCGATAAGTCGCTTCTGCTTGATGAAGCCCATGGTATCGCGGATGAACTTGAAGAGAAGATACTGGAAAAGCTACATTGCTCCACCATCATCCATATCGAACCAACAGAATTCCTTAGAGATTCGTTTTATACAACAAGGCTTATTGAGAATATATTAGAGAAACAAAAATCCGTCATCTCATTTCATAATATACGTATCATCAGACGATATGAAACTGATGATATCTCTATGCATCTTGTGGTAAACAAGGATATGAGCATACAAGACTCTCATCAGTTATGTCATCAGATAGAAGCTGTAATACAAAAAAAATACGGCTCCTGTGATGTACATATTCATCTAGAACCTTGTCAGCATTCCCATTGTCCAATATGTTCCGTATCGTGTGAAAAGAAAAAGAACGAATGAACCATCGTTTCGTTGTCTCTTCTTAACATTTAAATGCTTTCGTGTGATTCTTAGAAGCTCATGAACTACGAAACCCTTCAACTAACAATCAAAGATAGTGTTGCAACAATCACATTAAACCGTCCGGAACGATTGAATTCTTTTGACATGACGCTTGGTCGTGAGCTATACGACGTTCTCCACGAGGTTGGAAACAACCAGCAGGTCCTTGTTGTGATACTAACGGGAGTCGGAAAGGGATTTTGTGGCGGTGGCGATGTCAAGGAGATGCACACCGCTATTGATAAACCACGATTCCTACGGGATCTCACTAGGGCGATTCACCGATGTGTCATTGAGATTCGTAGCATGGAAAAACCAGTGATTGCCGCGGTAAATGGCGCTGCATTTGGTGCGGGTCTTTCCCTTGCACTTGCCTGTGACATGATTATTGCAGTAAAACAGGCAAAGATGAACACTGCCTTTATCGGCATTGGCCTTGCGCCAGGATGTGGCACACAGTTTTTCACAAAAGTAGTAGGATACCAGCGTGCTTGTGAATACATCTTGACGTCGAAACCGTTTACCGCGGAAGAGGGATATTACCTTGGTCTTATCAACAAGGTGGTCGATGCTGATACATTCAATGCTACGGTTGAAGAAATCGCCTCTGCGTTTCGGTCACTACCACCGATTGCCGTTGGAAAGGCTAAAATGTTAATCAATAAGAGCTTACAGAATGATATGATTTCTCATTTGGAGCTTGAGAGCAAGACTGCAGCGTTTTCTGCTGGAACCGAGGATTTTACCGAAGGTGTGATGGCTTTTGTGCAAAAACGAAAACCAGTCTTTAAGGGAAAATAGAGGAGAAATCGACAATTGTCGATAAATATAGGGAAACCTTTATGTATGAAATTCCTATGAGTGCGATACAATGCCTAAGGGAGGTCGCAGGATGAACTATGAAACCCTTATCTCTACAAAAAAAGACGATGTTGGTACTGTGGCATTAAACCGACCAGATGTTCATAATGCGATGAACGAAGTAATGATAGACGAACTAACGCACTGTTTTACGCAGATTTCACGCAATGGGCCGTTGACCGCGGTGATTTTGACGGGAAATGGAAAATCCTTCTGCGCGGGAGCGGATCTAACCTGGATGAGACAGATGGTTACGTTTTCAAAGGAAGAAAACAAGAAGGATAGTCGTCGCCTCCTGGATATGTACGAGAGTATATACTCCTGTCATTGCCCAGTGATTGCGCGGGTCAATGGTCCGGCATTTGGAGGTGGTCTTGGACTTCTTGCCGTCTGTGACATAACGATAACCACCCCTAAGATGACGTTTGGGTTCAGCGAAGTGAAACTTGGGATTATCCCTGCAGTGATTTCAACGTATGTCGCACGCCGGATGAAACCTGCGGATATGCGCCGTTTTTTTATCACCGGTGAACGATTTGATTCGCTGATAGCACAGAACATCGGCTTAATCGACCTGGTTGTTCCGCCTGACTCACTTGATGATACTGTGAATTCCTATGTTGAACAGCTTCGCTCGTCAGGTCCGAACGCAATTAAAGAGATAAAGCATCTAATGGAATGCCTTGAGACAATGGATATAAAAGAATATAAAGAGTTAACCGTTGAAAAAATCTCAGAGCTTCGGGTTTCATGTGAGGGACAGGAAGGAATCACCGCATTCCTGCAGAAACGAAAACCCAGCTGGAAGAGGTAACCAGCATGTTTACAAAAGTAATGATTGCGAATCGTGGGGAGATTGCCGTTCGGATCATTAAAGCCTGCCAGGAGATGGGGATTAAAACCGTTGCGGTCTATTCAGAAGCTGACAGAAGCTCACCACATGTCGAACTTGCAGATGAAGCGGTGAACCTCGGGGACCCGACTCCTTCGGAAAGCTATCTAAACATTGCGAAAATCATAAAAAATGCAACAAGCGTAAAAGCAGAAGCGATTCATCCTGGCTACGGGTTTCTTGCGGAAAACCCTGATTTTGCGAAAGCCTGTGCCGACACAGGTATTACATTTATCGGGCCGACCCCAGAAGTCATTCGTTTGATGGGAGATAAGATTGAGGCGAAAAAGACCATTGCTCGGGCAAACGTACCTGTCATCCCCGGGTATCATGGGATAAAACAAGACCTTTCGACGTTACTAAAGGAGGGGAAAAAAATTGGTTTTCCCTTGCTTGTCAAAGCTACCGCAGGCGGTGGTGGCAAAGGGATGCGTATCGTTCATGAGGAATCCGAGCTAGAACAATCCATTGAAAGCGCAAAGAGGGAAGCAAAGTCCGCATTTGGGAACGACTCTGTTTTTCTTGAACAATACATCGACAAGCCTCGTCACATTGAATTTCAGATTCTTGCTGATGAGCATGGCCATGTGATTCACCTCTTTGAACGGGAATGCTCCATTCAACGACGACATCAAAAGATCATAGAGGAGGCCCCTTCACCAGCGCTCACACCGGCGTTACGGGAGACCATGGGCAAAGCAGCGGTTGCGGCTGCAAAAACAGTCGGATACACCAACGCAGGTACGATAGAGTTCATGGTCGATGCAAAACACAACTTCTATTTCATGGAGATGAACACGCGTCTGCAAGTTGAGCATCCGATTACAGAAGCGACCACCGGCATCGATTTAGTGAAATGGCAGCTGCGTATTGCGAGTGGTATGGAGCTGACGCTTAAACAGACTGATATCATCCAGCGAGGTCATGCGTTGGAGTGTCGTATCTACGCAGAGGACCCCTCCAATGGTTTTCTCCCAAGTATCGGGACCCTAGAAAAAGTCGAAATTCCCATTGGACCGAACATCCGCAATGACACCGGTGTGGAGACGCACTTTCCAGTCAGTCCCTACTACGACCCGATGCTTGCGAAACTTACCGTTAGCAGTGAAAACCGGCAGGAAAGCATCAATAAGATGATCTGGGCGCTGTCCCATTATGTTGTGCTGGGCGTCACGACGAACATCCCGTTCTTAAAAAAAGTCCTTGAACATCCTGAGTTTAAAGCGGGGAACATCACCACCCATTTCATCAATGATCACTTCAAGGACTGGCTTGTTACGAAAGAAGGATTACCCCTTGATGCGATCATCGCGCTTGCCGTGTATGATTCGTTGCATACACAGCGACAGGAGGTGGTTCGCTATAAGGAGGCTGACCCGCATTCCCCCTGGCAGCATGTGGGACGCTGGAGGATAGGGGTGTAACCATGTTCATCAACTACGAGCATAACAACCATCTCTACAATGTCACGGTTGAACGAAGGGATAATCAATTTTTCATCACGTATGATAACAATGAATATACGGTCACCGCAACAGAGTTAAAACCCGGGCAGCTGGTCATTCAGCTTGCTGAACGGGTCATTAAAAGTGTTATCTCTCAAGGGGATGATAGCAAATTTGTCTTTATCGATGGAAATATCTTTAAGGTGAAACGCATCGAACTAACCGGCAGGAAAACAACAGGAAAAAAGGAAGGAGACCTCAATTCACCAATCTCTGGAACCGTTGTCAAAGTGAAGGTAACTGAGGGGGACCTGGTGAAAAAAGATGATGTTCTGCTGGTCATTGAAGCCATGAAAATGGAATATCTGATACACGCTCCGTATTCAGGAAAAATCAAGAGAATCTATTTTAAAGAAAAAGATCAAATTGAGATAGGTCAACTCACCGCTGAGATTGAGAAGGAGGAAGAACAAAATGGAAATAATTGAGACTGCGATTGATACGTCAAATAAGGAATACAAAGAAAATTACATTCATTATGAGAAACTTGCAAAGGATCTAAAGGAGAAGATTGCTCTTACATGCAAAGGTGGTGGTGAGGAAGCCGTTAAGCTTCATAAATCCCGAAATAAGATGCTTGCACGAGAACGGATTGATGCACTCATCGACCCGGACACGCCGTTTATGGAGTTTAACACGCTTGCTGCGTACGACATGTACGACAATAAAGCCCCTGCAGCCGGAATCATCACTGGCATTGGCATTATCCATGGCCGGGAGGTGATGATTGTGGCTAACGACGCAACCGTCACCGGTGGAACCTATTATCCTATTACCGTCAAGAAGCATCTACGCGCGCAGGAAATCGCCATGGAAAACAATATCCCCTGTATCTATCTTGTTGATTCCGGCGGGGCGTTTCTGCCTATGCAGGATGAGGTGTTCCCCGACCGAGAACATTTCGGACGGATTTTTTACAATCAGGCGAAGATGTCGTCGATGAAGATTCCGCAGATTGCTGTCGTGATGGGTTCTTGCACCGCTGGCGGTGCGTATGTGCCAGCGATGTCTGATGAGACGGTGATTGTGAAAGGCACAGGAACGATCTTCCTTGGTGGACCACCTCTGGTGAAGGCTGCAACAGGGGAAGAGGTGACCGCGGAGGAACTTGGTGGTGCTGACACCCATTGTAGGGAAAGCGGTGTCTCAGACCATTATGCCCTGGACGACCCTGATGCCATCCGAATCACCCAGAACATCGTCGAAAACCTCAATCGAGAGGAAAAGACCCATCTGGATATCAAACCACCTGAGGAGCCAGCCTATGATATCAAAGAGATCTACGGGATTTTGTCAAAAGACCCACGTAAACCCTTTGAAGTCCGGGAGATTATCGCCCGTATCGTCGACGGGTCGAAATTCCATGAGTTCAAAACCCTGTACGGCACAACATTGGTGTGCGGGTTTGCCCGAATCATGGGATACCCCGTTGGGATTCTAGCAAACAACGGCGTGTTATTTTCTGAGTCTGCTCTGAAAGGGACCCATTTCATCGAGTTGTGCTGTCAGCGGAAAATCCCTCTTATCTTTTTGCAGAACATCACTGGTTTTATGGTTGGCAGGAAATACGAAGCAGGCGGGATTGCTAAGGATGGGGCAAAAATGGTCACTGCGGTGACCTGCGCCCAGGTGCCCAAGTTCACCGTAATCATCGGGGGATCGTTTGGCGCTGGGAACTACGGGATGTGCGGCAGAGCATATGGACCTCGGCAGCTCTGGATGTGGCCAAACGCACGTATCTCTGTTATGGGTGGTGTGCAAGCAGCGACTGTGCTTCTCACTGTGAAAAGAGATCAGCTCTGGAGGAAAGGGATTGCGATGACAAAAAAAGAGGAAAAAGAGCTGACTGACCCGATTATGAAAAAATACGAAACCGAGGGTAATCCATATTATAGCACAGCCCGCATCTGGGATGACGGGATCATCGACCCCGTGGATACCCGATTGGTCCTTGGTCTTGGAATATCTGCATCGCTGAACGCACCGATCCCTGATTGGAAGCCTGGTGTCTTCCGGATGTAACAAACGTATGTTGGTCTCCCTATGAGCTATGATGTCGTGGTTGTCGGTGCTGGCCCTGCGGGTTCAACCGTTGCAAAAAACCTTGCGGAAAAAGGGATGCGGGTCTTGATTCTTGACAAAGCGACCTTCCCTCGAGATAAACCCTGCGGTGGCGGTCTTCCCACCCGTGTCATGAAACGATTTCCATATATCGAACCGTTCATCGATTCGGTCTCCTACGGTACAACGATGTATTCATCATCGCTTCGGTACAAGTTTGATCTCATCCGCGACAAACCGTTCCTTTTAATGGTACTTCGCAAAGACTTTGACGATAACCTGCTGATACTTGCTCGCCACGCCGGGGCGGTTTTTCAGGGGGGTAAATCAGTCGTCGATGTTCTCGTTCAAAAAGACAAGGCTATCGTGCTGCTTGAGGATGGCCAATCCGTCGAGACACAGATGGTGATTGGCTGCGATGGGATGCATAGTGTGGTGGCGGAAAAAACAAAGTTATGCAAGAAACTTGAAGTTCTCTGTGTCTGTCTTGTACAGGAACAACCACTCAAACCGACCCAGCTGACCACGTTTTTTACCAAGAAAAAACTGGCGTATCTCTTCATCAAGGCGCAGGGGATTGCTGGGTATGGATGGGTGTTCCCAAAGAAAAACTGTGTCAACATCGGAATCGGTGAGTTCCAATCCGCCGTCTCCAAGACTCGACCCAAAAAACCGTTGAAAGAGACCTATGAGGCGTTCATTGCCTTGCTTAAGGAAAAAAAATTACTCCCGGGAGACTTCCCGGTTGAAAATCTAAGAGGCGCGACTCTTCCTATCTTCCCGCTCGAGAACACGTATGGGGATCGTGTCCTGCTCTGTGGTGATGCCGCAGGTTTTATCAACCCAATCACTGGTGAAGGTATTTATTATGCGATGGCCTCTGGACATATCGCCGCCCATGTCATCGCAGACGCATTTAGGTCAAAGGATTTCAGTCATCGTTTCTTGTCACGGTACCAAGACGTGTGGATTAGTGATTTTGGAAAGGACCTCAAATCACTCGGTAGGTTTAACAACCAATGGGGAATGGAGTCTGAGAAGATACTACGGATGATGACACGTGATATAAAATTCGCCCGGTTGATTATCGGTGTCAGTGGCGGGCAAATCAGCTTTACAAAATATAAGAACGCCCTGATCCTGCGATATATCTATGGTGTCCTAATGAATCTCTTTAGCAACAAACCGAAATGAAGAGAACCGGTGTTATTGTTTGGAACGGAGCTGTCGTCTGAGTATTTTCCCTGAGATGGTTTTTGGTAATTCATCCATGTATTCGATGATACGGGGGTATTTGTAGGGTGCTGTGACTTTTTTCACATGATCCTGAAGTTCCTTGGTCAGTGTCTCTGAAGGTTTATAGCTTTTGGCAAGAACCACATAGGCTTTGACGACAATACCTCGGATTCCCTCCGGGTCAGAGGCACCGACAACCGCGCATTCCGCGACCGCGTCATGTTCAATGAGCGCTGACTCGACCTCGAACGGCCCAATCCTGTATCCGGATGACTTGATGATATCATCGTCACGGCCAACAAACCAGAAGTACCCCTCTGGGTCCTTGTAGCCCTGGTCACCGGTGTAGTAATAATCGCGCTGAAATGATTTTTTCATGATTTCCGGGTCCTTCCAATATTCTTTGAACAATCCGGGTGGTCGAACTCCACCGACGTAGAGTGCGATATTGCCAACCTCGTTTGTTTTCAGTTCATTTCCATTGTCATCGACGATACGAACGTCATGACCTGGTGTCGGTTTGCCAACAGAGCCGTACTTGATCGGCATGAACGGGTAATTGGAGAGGACACAGACGGTCTCAGTCTGTCCGAAGAAATCATAGATTTCCAGGCCGAACGCATCCTTCCAGACTCTGATGACCTCAGGGTTTAATGGTTCACCTGCACTCATACAATGCCGTAATTTGAGCTTGTATTTGGAGAGATCCATCTGGATGAGCATTCGATAGACGGTGGGCGGTGCGCAAAACGTGGTCACCCCATATTTCTCCATCGCGCGAAGGAGCCCGTCCGCATCAAAACGCCCAGGTGTCTCCCATTGGATGATGGCAGCGCCAACAATCATCTGACCAAAGAGTTTTCCCCAGGCTGCTTTCGCCCAGCCTGTCTCAGAGACAGTCCAATGAAGGTCGCATTTCGTCAATGCCTGAGCGAACTTAGCGGTGACTTCATGACCAAGCGCGTAACTGTGTGTATGAAGCACCATTTTTGGATGGCCTGTGGTTCCTGAGGTAAAATAGATAAGCAGGGGCTCGTCAGCACGTGTTTTCCCAATCTCCTTTTGAGAGAGCTCTCGGGAGGCATCTTTGAGTTCATTGGTGAAGTTGAGCCATCCGTCCCGTTTCCCGTCGATAAGCATGATGTGTTTCAAGGTCTTGCAGTTCTTCTTTACAGCTTCCACACGGTCTGCATGGTCAAGGTCTGTAAGAACCATGCATGCCTCGGAACGGTTCACACGATATTCAATGTCTTTTGATGTCAGCAGTACTGTTCCAGGCATTGCGACCACGCCAAGCTTAAACATACCGATTAATGCAATGTACCATTCAGGAATGCTCTGGAGGATGACTAACACACGGTCTCCTTTCTTAACCCCGTGTTTCCGAAGAACGTTAGCGAATTGGTTTGATTGGACTTTTAGGTCATAAAAGGTGTGGTACCGTGCTTTTTCACCTGTTCGATCAATCGAGATTAACGCAAGTTTTGTGCGATCCTCTGCCCATTGGTCGACAACGTCAAAACCGAAGTTATAATACGTTGGTACCTTCCAAGTGAATGTCTTATATAGCTCCTCATATCTGTCTTTCTTAAAAACCGTCTCACAGTTTATCTCCTTTGGTTTCATTGTTTTTTCTTCCCCCTTTCGTTCCATGTTACAGCCCAAGGCGTTTTGCAATCACCATACGCTGAACCTCGGAGGTTCCTTCACCTATCTGGGTGAGTTTAATGTCCCGGTAGAATCGTTCTAACGGCAGGTCACGCATGTACCCATGCCCCCCATGGATTTGAATCGCATCTCGGGTCGCTTTCATCGCGATTTCGGAAGCATAGAGTTTTGCCATGGCTGCTTCAATGCTAAACGGCAACCCTTTTTCTTCCAGGTACGCTGCTCTCATGACAAGCAATCGTGCGGCATCAATGGAGGTCGCCATATCAGCGATCATCCATTGGATTGCCTGGTTTTTCCCGATTGGTTTTCCGAATTGTTCTCGTTGTTTTGCGTATGCAAGGCTTTCGTCAAGAGCGCCTTGTGCGATGCCGACCGCCATTGCACCGATCGCTGTTCTGCCGCGGTCCAGGATCGTCATCGCACCAATAAAACCAAGGTTCTTTTCTCCAAGCAGATGGTCTTTTGGAATGCGGCAATCCTCAAGAATCAGTTCAGCGGTGCGGCTCCCTCGGAGGCCAAGTTTATCCTCAAGCACGCCGACTGTAAAACCAGGGGTGTCTTTCTCGACGATGAACGCGCTGATGCCTTTTGCCCCAAGGGTCTTATCGGTTTTTGCCATGACCGTTGTTACTGCGGCGATATCCCCACTTGTTATGAACTGTTTTGTTCCGTTTAACACCCATTCGTCGTTATCAAGGACCGCGGTCGTTTGTAATGATGCGGCGTCAGAGCCTGCGTTTGGTTCGGTGAGCGCCCAGGCTGCAAGCGCTTCTCCATGGAGTACTTTCGGGAGGTATTTTTTCCGTTGTTCCTCTGTTCCTTTTTCATAGATATGGCCAACTCCAAGGGAGTTATGCGCTTCGACGGTCAGACCTGTTGACCCACAGACCCGTGAAATCTCTTCAAGGGCGATCATATAGCAGATTTTATCGATGCCTGCGCCACCGTAGTTCTTTGGCACCGTCATACTCATCAGACCAAGTTTCCCCATTTTCTTATACAGCTCCCAGGGGAAATATTCTTCTTTATCGATTTTTGGAGCGAGTGGTTTGATTTCTTTTTCAGCAAATTCTCTGACTGTTTTTTTGAATAATTTTTGCTGTTCTGTGAGTTGGAAATCCATATAAATCCTCATACCAGGATAGGTCACAAGTCTTTAAATTTACGCCTTTATGGTATCGAAGATTTTTAGTAGGGACAATCGATGTGGATACTGGGTGGTTTTTGAGAATAACTCTTTGAAAAGGTTTGGATGTGACAGGGAATGATTCTTATGGAATGCGACCAGAATGTTCAGAAAGGTGCTGGGAAGCTGATTGGATGGCATGATCCTGATGAAAACCGTAAGTGGATTGTTCGCAATAAGTCCCGAGGTCTGATTGATAAACACATGTCTGCACAGGAGGCGGTATCGAAGTTTATTGTGGATGGGTCCCTGCTTGCGATGGGTGGCTTTGGGCATGTGCGGGTCTCCATGGCGATTGTCTATGAGATCATCAGACAGAGAAAACGGCATATGACGTTGTTTGGGAAAACAGGGGTTCATGACCTTGATGTCCTGGTTGGTTCGGGCTGTGTCGATACCGTTGAGGTCGCCTATTCGTTTGGCCATGAGCTGCGTGGGTTGTCTCCTGCGTCACGACGTGCGGTCGAAACCGGGAAATGTACGGTTTCTGGGGAGATAAGCAACGCTGGTTTTCAATGGCGCTTTCTTGCAGCGATGATGGGGCTGCCGTTCATACCGACACGGGTGATGCTTGGGACTGATACGTTTGCGCACAGTTCCGCTCGGACCATGGCCGATCCCTATAGTGGCAAACAGGTCTGTCTGCTTCCCGCTTGTTATCCGGATGTCGCAGTGGTTCATGTTCCTCGGTGCGATACGTATGGAAACGCACAGATTGATGGCATCACCGTGGAGGATTTTGAGCTGTCTCGTGCAGCGCGTCATTTGATTGTGACGACCGAAAAGATAGTTGATAATAAAAAAATACGCCAGGAACCCTGGAAGACGGTGATCCCGTATTATCTTGTCAGCGCTGTGGTTGAGACGCCGTTCGGGGCGCATCCCTGTCAGATGCCGTATCAGTATTTCTTTGATGAGGATCATATCGGGGAATGGCTTTCGGAGTCTGCGACGGATGAGGGTGTGCAGCGGTATCTTGAGAAGTATGTCTACGGGGTAACGGATTTTTCGGAGTATCTGCACGCTGTCGGTGGGGCAGTGAGGATGCGAAAGCTTGCGCGTATTGAGCGATTCGAGGAACCAATGACCGCACCATGGTTGAAAAAGAAGAATACGAAGACCCCTGCGAACGGCTCGTATTCATCTACCGAGCTGCTTGCGTGTGTCGCTTCGAGGATGCTTGTGGATAACAAATCCGTGTTTGTAGGCACTGGCCTTCCGATGATTGCGGCGATGCTTGCCCAGCGGACACATGCACCGAACCTTCTGTTGTTTTTTGAGGCGGGTGGGATTGGTCCGGAGATGCCGGTGCTTCCGATATCGGTTGGTGATTCACGGACGTTTTACTCTGCGGTTGCCGCCTCCAGCATGCATGATTCCATGGCAATGGCGCAGGCGGGGTACATCGATTATGGGTTCTTAGGTGGCGCGCAGATTGATAAATTCGGGAATCTGAACACGACCGTGATAGGGCCCTATGAGCATCCGAAGGTGCGTCTGCCTGGGAGCGGGGGTGCCAATGATGTTGGGACGCTGTGTCATCAGACGATTATTCTAATGCGGCAGGACAAACATCGGTTCCTTGAGACCATTGATTTTCTGACGACTCCAGGATACCTCAAAGGCTTTGATTCTCGGGAAAAAGCGGGGTTGCCTACAGACAGCGGGCCGTATCGGGTGATTTCTCAACTGGGAATATATGGTTTTGAGCAGGAGTCAAAACAGATGATGCTCCTTTCCGTGCATCCGGGGATGACCGTTGACCAGATACAGGACAACTCCGCCTTTGAGATTATTATCCCTAAGCATGTGTCGGTGACAACGCCGCCGTCACAAAAAGAGTTAACTATTCTTAAGGAAATCGATCCTGCTGGTATGGTGATTGGGAAATAACATCGTTTCAGGAGGAGTGTTTTTCTATTTCGAATGCTTGATAACCTTATTATATGAGGACCGACTTATAAAATGAGAGAGACCTGGAACACTGTGCGAAGATGTCGGTTGATTAAACAAGAACTGGTGCTTGGAAGTATTCTTTTCCTGCTTATCTCCAGTGTTGTTCCATCGATTGGGAAAAACGTTGCAGAAAAAACGTATCAAACCTCTTTTGATAGCGAAATCCTCTATGTCGGGGGAAGCGGTGAAGGAAATTATTCGAAGATTCAGGATGCTATTGATGATGCAAGTTCTGGAGATACCATCTATGTGTATGATGACTCTGCCCCGTATTTCGAACATGTTGTAGTAAATAAACCAATTCAACTGATTGGTGAGAATGCAAACAGCACAGAAATCAACGGCTCCATGCTTGACCCCTCATTAGATACAGTGTCTGTCGTAAGTGATGGTGTCACTATCCATGGTTTTCATATTACCAACAATCAGGGAGAGTATTATCAGGCTGCCGTAAAGGTCATAGGGAATGACACGGTTCTTTCGAATTGTATCATCACTAAGAACGAATGGATTGGTGTCTACCTGGTCCATGCATCCTTTTGTGAGATAGAAGATTGTGAATTGTACGAGAATCTGATCGCGGTCCACCTCGTGGATTCGACGAATAATGTTCTGCGGAATTGTCGGTGTCATGATAATGCGGATGCCATTACGCTTTTTTCCTCCTCTCATGACAATCAACTCATTGACTGTATTTGCTTTGGAAATCATTTTGTGAACATTCATATCCAACAGTCCGTTGGAAATCAAATTATTGGATGTGTCTGTCAAAATGGGTACGATGGGATTAGTCTTGCTTATGCACCCAATACAAAAATGCGGAATAACTCAATACTGGACAATTACGCAAACTTTGGCATCGGCTCATCATCTGTGTCTGATTTTTATTGTGACATTGACACCTCGAACACGATCAACGGAAAACCGATGTACTACCTCATCGAACAACGCAATCTTCTCATTGATGAAACAATAGAGATGGGATTCCTTGGGTTGGTCAACTGTCAGAACATCTCTGTAAAAAACCGTTATTTTTCTCATAATTTTGAAGGCATCCTTCTTGCGGGTACTACTGATTCAACTATTGAGAACTGCAGTTTTTGTAATAACGATGGCCATGGCATGTATCTTCTTTCATGCCGGAATACCACGATTAAGACTTGTTCGTTTTACGACAGTTTCTGGGATGGCATCTTTCTTTTTGATTCGTCGAACAACACGATAAAAAACTGCTCCTTTCAAGGGTCTCTTGCAGGTGTGAACCTTGATTACAGCACATATAATACCATGCAGGGATTGACCATTGAACACAGCCGCGTCGGTATTTCATTTGATTCATCTGGAAATAATCTCCTTAGAGACATTGAGATGCTTCAGTGTGGGTTACAGGTCACCGGTAACGCTCCTGCTGATTATCAAAATGACGTTGATTCAAGCACCACGGTCAATGGAAAACCGGTGTGTTATTACATTAACCAAACCAATAGAACGATTCCTTCGAACGCTGGACAGGTCATCCTTGCAAAATGTACTGGGTGTGTCGTCACGAACTGTACTCTGAGCAATGCGAGCATAGGTCTGGAGCTGGCCTTTAGTGCTAAAAACATCATCCAAGATAACATCCTGGCTAACAACAGCCTTGTTGGGATTGATTTGGATGGTTCTGAAAACGACAACAACGTCATCCGCAATAACCGTCTGCAAGGGAATAATTATGGCATTGATGTCGATTCATCAACGATGAATATTTTTCAAGAGAACATATTGATTGAGAATGGTATGGCTGTCTCTTTTGATACCTCTGAACATAATACAATGGTCGGAAACATCATCCAGGGCGGTTCCTATGGTCTCTCTCTTGTCACCTCTGCTAATAATATATTTACGGGGAATATCATTCGTGATGCCAGTATTTTTGGTATCTATTTTTTATCCTCCAATTACAATGTTCTTGATTCAAATGCCATGATCAACTGTAGCATCATGGTGTATGGATATGATGCTGTTGAGTACAGAAATGACGTGGACGTTACCAACACAGTCAATGGAAAACCCATGTACTATCTTTGCAGTCGAAAGGGGATGACCATACCAGATGACGCTGGTGAAGTAATCCTGGTAGATTCGGAACAATGCGTCATAGAGGCGCTTCATCTCGACAAGGGGACTATCGGGGTACTCCTTGCGTACTCATCAAACAATGTTATCAGAGGAAACATCATAAAAAACCAAAGCATGATTGCTATTGATCTTGGTTCAGCTGACAACAACAATAATATCATTCACAGCAACATCATCCAGGGGAATGGGTATGGAATAGATCTTGAATATTCCAAAGGGAACATCATCAGAAAAAATAGGATTCTTTCGAATGGATGTGGTATCTTTCTTGGTGACACACTTACGACAATCATCTGCAGAAATACCATTTCAAGGAATAATTATGGGATTCGTGCGATAAAATCAAATGATAGTAGAATCTTCTTAAACAATATTTATAGAGATTACGTCTATGGGCTCTCTGCAGAGGCATGTGCTATCACTGCTCGGTGGAACTGGTGGGGTGCTGTAACAGGTCCCGGAGCAGATGGAAACGGAGATCGTGTACATGCCACTAAACAAGGCCTCATTACGTATGTTCCTTGGCTGCGGGTCCCTGTTCTTTTCACAGGCACGCTGCGCTTTCTATTCATGGAAGAGTATAAAAGAAATTTTATGAATGATATATTAAAACCACCAGGGCAGACATGTACCGAATCACAGAAAATACATGCTATGTCTTTTGATTTGTTTGGTTTGGAAAATAGTAATATTGGAAAAGAACCTCTTCAACCAAAAACCAGAATCACTCAACATTTTATTATTTGAATTCCTTTTATTTTTTTAATTAAATGGCAACCTTTTTTAATTCTCAAACGATTACCCCTGCAGGGGACTGGGACCTTGTGAAGTGTGCAGTCCTCTGGGGAATGTCATGATGTCACGGAAAGTGTGTATTATTGGTGGAGCAACCACACCATTTGATTATGGTGCAACTGGTTTTGAAAGCATCGAAGGTGGAGCAGCAGAATGCGTAAAAGAGACACAACAGGACCTCCCTGAGTTTTCACTCCGTGACCTTGACTTGATGATCTACTCCCATTTCTCTGTTCATTTCGGTCATCAGCTTGCACCGGAATGGATCATTCACGATCATCTCGGCTTGGTCGGCCTGCCTCACTACCGTGTGGAAAACGGGGGCAACACTGGTGGTTCCGCATTATATTCAGCAGCACTTGCGATTATGTCTGGGCATCATGATGTCGTGGGTATCGTTGGATGGGAGACTATGGATTCTGTGTCACAGTCACAAGGCAGCGAGTTTATCGCGATGGCCTCTGACATTAGATACGAGCTTATGGTGGGTGGCATTTATCCGATTTACTATGCGGCCATGGCGAACAAATGGATGAAGGATAACAAGGTCACTGAGGAGGACGTCGCGCTTATCGCAGTAAAAAACAAAAACAACGCGATGGACAATCCCAAGGCACAATGGTACCGCAACGACCATAAGTACATCACGGTCGATGACGTGATGAACTCTCGCTTGATATCTTACCCGATAAAGAAACTCGACTGCTGTCTGATGAGCAGGGGTGTTGCGTTCCTGCTGGTCTGCTCAGAAGACTATGCAAAGAAAGTCAACCCGGATCAGTATGTCACCGTTGATGGCATCGGTCTTTCTAGCTGTACGATCCGAGCTGGCGACCGGTTGAACAACCCAGGATGGAATGAACGCTATGGCCCCGGGTACCCAGAGATGACCGAGTTTGCTGCCTGTCGGAATTCCGCAGAACAAGCGTACAAGATGGCTGGCATCAAAGATCCGCTCAAGGACATTGATTTCGGTGAGATCCATGATGCCTTCTCCACCTCGGAGGCGCAGATCTACAAGGCGTTAGGCCTTGCCAATGAAAACACAATCGCAAAGTTCATCCGTGACGAACGGACAAGTATGCACGGGGACATCCCGATGAACCCCGGGGGTGGACTGCTTGGCTATGGTCATCCGGTCGGTGCCACAGGGATTATGAGTACCATTGAATGCTATTATCAGCTTGCTGGGATGATCCCAAAGAAACATCTGAGTAAAAAAACAGAGGTTCCTGACCCGCAGTGTGGGATCGTAAACAGCCATGCGGGGACGGGGACGAGTATTTCGAATTTTATACTCCGGAGGTCGTAGACGATTATGAAAGGTGTGTTAGTAACAAAAAGTAAAGATAAATTCGCAGACCCGCCAAATTTCACTGAGAGAAAAGACTACCGTCCTGCCGATGTCAAAGAGACCGGTCTCTCATTTGTCGGTCATGAGATATCCGAGGACCGCACCGTGATGAACCAGTTCCTCCATTATGATCAGCTCTACACGATTAGACATGGGTGGAATAGCAGGTTCTTCATCGGACTGCTTGACGGCAAGATCATGGGGACTTGTTGTCCGAAATGTGGTGACTCATGGGTTCCGGTACGCACCCATTGTTGGAATTTGAACTGTAACTTACAAAGAACAGAATGGGTGGAGATGCCTCTCACCGCCAAGGTTCACACCTGGACGGTCGCAGGATGGAGTGGACGGTCCTCGCTGAAGCGACTGCCTATCATCCTGGTGTATGCATTCATAGGCACAAGTAGGGTCGCGATGGCGAACGAACTGCATGGGATACATCCCTGGGACGTTGAGTTCGGCATGCCGCTTAAAATCGTTTTTAAACCAAAAGAGCAGCGTGTCGGAGCGGTGACTGATTTCCATTTCGAGCCAGTCGATTTCTGGAAACCCTCCCCGATGAATGAGGAGAAACAACGGATAAAAGACCTGGTGACTCCTGTCTATGAATGGATAAAAACCATCTAGTAGCTACAGGAATAAACGAGAATACCGCGGTTCTGTTACCAAAAAAATCATCGGGTCTGTATCTTTTCTTTTACGAATTCAACGAGTTCTTGTTTTGTAAATGGTTTTTGCAGGAAATCTTCAATGCCACCAGATAGTTTTTTCAACGATGGTTTCATGGAGAACAGGGCGGATGAGTACACACTACCAGGCATTCTGGTGTTTACAAGAATTAGGTCAAAGGTCTCCTCGTTTTCCTCGTTGAGATGGTCTAGTGCTTCTCGGCTGTTTCGTGCTGTCACCACCTCGACATCTTCTTTTTCTAAGAGCGCTTTTGCCTCTTTGAGAAGAGTGGGTTCCTCATCAATGATCATGATGGTTTTTATCGTCACACCAGCAACAACAGAAACGTGTTTCATACTTAAAATCTTTTGATGCGCCATCAGGAAAGTTTAAATCAAACAGGTCTTTACCTTTTTCTCATATGCTGACCAGAGACGAAGCGTTGCCACTTCTGAATAAAAACCTGCGAACAGAAAATCTTAAAAAACACTCCTTTGCTGTGGAAGCCATCCTTGAGGATATGGCAAAAAAACTTGGTGAGGACTCACAGCTTTGGGGACTGACTGGACTGCTCCATGACCTCGATTATGATTTTACAAAAAACGAGCCAGAGCGACATTCACAGATAACTGTTAAGGTATTGTCCGAGTTACTTCCTTTAGAGGCAATCAACGCGATAAAAGCTCATAACTATCAATACACCGCGCAGATTCCACAGACCTATCTGGATAAATCATTGATTGCTGCTGATGCGGTCTCAGGTCTTATTATCGCTGCCGCACTGGTCATGCCCTCGAAAAAACTTGCTGATGTGACCACAAAGACTCTTCTAACGAAGTTTAAAGACAAATCCTTTGCTGCTGGCTGCAACCGAAAACGAATTGAACTATGTGAAGATATGGAACTAGAACTTCAGGTCTTTCTTGAGCTGAGTTTAAATGCGCTTAAGAGGATTTCTGATTCATTGGGGCTTTAAAATATGACACCACCTGGAAATACGTACAAAAAGAAACATCAGTCAAATGGCCGATCTCAAGAAGGTGAGGAAGGATATTACCGGTTGCCGCTACCAAATAGGAGGAACCGTGAGATGTTTGCGATTGCAGATCAACTGCTTGGTGGTTCTCGTATCCATGTCGTCTGTGAGGATAAAAAATCTAGGATGGCTCGCATCCCTGGGAAGATGAAACGGAGGGCAAGGGTGCGCGCTGGAGATCTTCTAATCATCCGACCCTGGGATATCCAGGATGAAAAAGCAGACATTGTTTTTCGATACAGTAGGACTCAAGCGGGTAGTCTGAGTAGAAGGAAAATGCTTCCCGAGGAAATTAATGTCTTCTGATGAACTTCTTGATGATAAATGGTTAAAGAAACTTGATCGGCAATCCCAGGTGATATTGAATCGGGTGGTTTTTAATCGGAAAACATTTGGGGAGGTATTTGATAAACAGACACTGCTTCTTCTAGGGAAACTGATTTCTGATGGCGTCATCGATCAGGTTGATTTCCCGATTTCGACGGGGAAGGAAGCCAATATCTTTCGTGGGACGACCCCTGAAAATACGTTGGTCGCAATCAAGATCTACCGGACTGCGACCATGACGTTTAAGCATATTGCGTCCTACATTGAAGGCGATCCTCGGTTTTCTTATGGGTATAAGAACAGGCGGGATATCATCGAGGAATGGGCAAAAAAGGAATACAAAAACCTTGAGTTGTTTCGTCAGGCGAACGTCCGAGCGCCTATCCCTATTAAATGTGTGCATAATGTGTTGGTCATGAGCTACATTGGTGACAAAGCAAAACCAGCGCCGATGCTAAAGGATGTGGTTCTTCGCAACCCGCAGAAGGTCTATGACGAAATCATGGTCTTTATCGAAAGGATGTATGCGAAGAAGGTCGTCCACGCTGATCTGAGCGCGTTTAATGTTCTGTTGTTCCGTCAAAAACCGTATATCATTGATGCTGGCCAGGCGGTCCTGCTTGATCACCCCGCCTCGCAAGAGTTTTTAACAAGAGACGTTCATAATATCGTGTCCTATTTCAAGAAATACGATATCCCGGGAAATGAACGAGAAATCCTTACGAAACTACTGAAAAGGAAAAGGGAAGAACCATGAGATATATCCGAATTCCAAGGGAGCGTGTCGGTGTGCTCATTGGCAAGGACGGGGAAACGAAAAAGACGATTGAACGGATCTCCCAGGTCCATCTTGAGATTGATTCTGAGGAAGGGTCGGTGGCATTCAATGAGCAAGAGGCAACAGACCCGTTGGTTCCCTTAAAAGTCGAGGATGTAATCCGTGCGATCGGACGGGGGTTCTCCCCAGAACACGCGTTTCGGTTGTTTGGGGAAGAAACTGAACTGTTCATCTTTGATATCTATGACTATATCGGAAAAAAGGAGTCCCATCTCGTCCGGGTGAAGGCCCGGGTCATTGGTCGTGAGGGGAAAACAAAACGGGTCATCGAGGGTCTGACAGGTGCACTACTTTCGGTTTACGGCCATACGGTCGCGGTGATAGCGGATTTTGAAAGCATGGATATCGCAAAAAAAGCGATTGATATGCTGCTTGGTGGCAGCGAGCATCCAACGGTGTATCGGTACCTCGAGCGAGAGATGAAAAGATACCATCTCAGCAGACGGGTACGACGAGAATAAACAACGATGTCTGTTCCATCGCGTAGTACCAGAAACTTTTAATGCCTCTAGACCGATATTGCCTGTTCGCGCAGGTGTTCCATGGAAGATGACCTAACCTTACTTGGCGTTGTTCCCTCCGATCGAAAGAAATTAGAAAACATGGGTATCACAACCCTTGAGCAGATCGCTATCATGTCTGTATCTTCACTGGGAATGGGACCAAGTAAAGGCACGATGCTGATACAGCGTGCTCGTAACATCCTTGCCAATGAAAACATCCTTGACATTGTCATCACGAATGGGGATTTCATTGAGATTACGTCGAAACAAACCGACCGGGCGGTCATCAAATCGATTCTGAATGTACTTGATGTCTATGTGGTTGGGTGGGGGAACGCGGCGTTGACCATTGAGGGTAACGTATTGAAACTCTCACGGAAATCAGAGGCGTTTTCCAAGGTGATTTCAAAAGCCGAGAGTCTTCGGGAGATTCTTGAGTCAAAAAGGATGATGGAGCGTGAAAAAAACGGGATTTACCTGCCTGAAAATGAACTGAAACGCTTTGCCAAAGATCGAGGATTTGACGGGTTCTGGCAGAACGTGTTTCAGGAGATCCATGGCAATGATGTCATGAAGAAGGTGATTGCTGCAAGCATGTTTTCAACCTTTGAAGAGCCAGTTCATTCCCTGATAATCGGAGAACCAGGAAGCAGCAAAACGATGGCTAAGGAGATCATCACGGAACGCTTTTCTGACATCACCACCATCGGTGCCAACACCACTCGATCTGGCCTGGTGTGTCATCTAGGGACTGGTGATCTTGGGGCGCTGCCACATGCGAATCGAAAACTTGTTTTAGTCGACGAATTTGATAAAATCCCCGGGGAGGACATCGAGTATTGCTATGAGCTGCTCTCGAACGGGAAATGCAGTGTGCATTCCGCAAAGCTGCATCAGAACATCGAAAGCAACTTCATCATGATCGCGTTTGCAAACCCGAAATCTCAGGTGTTTGGGAAAAACGCGTTGAAGGATATCGGGTTATCCCCTCTGCTGATGAGTCGATGCGCGTTAGTCGTAAAAGTACAAAACATCGGCAGAGAAGACCGGTTAAATCTATTCAGGAAGAAGTTTTATGGGACTGGTGAGTTGAAAGAAAAACACGATTATTATGATCAGTGGGTGAAACTTGCCAGGCGATTCCAGCCTATCATCACTGCATCTGAGAAAAACGTACACAAGTATCTCATGATGATGAATGACATCGTGGAGGACCATTACAACACGACGTTGCGACGGGACCTTCGCATGTCTGATTACCTTCGCAGGATTCCACTTGCGATTGCCCGTGCTTCATTTGACCCTGTCGATAACAAGGTGTTGCTGCAAGCAGAAACCTTGATACAGGACTCAATTGCGACATGGGAGGCAGGAAACCATGATTGACCTCTCTATTGATCCAAAGGAAGTTTCCACCGTCATTAAGCAGTTCATTCAGACGTATGTGGAAAGCGCAGGATGCTCACGCGTCGTTATCGGCTTGTCTGGTGGGGTGGACTCTGCGGTCAGTGCCATTTTATGTAAAGAAGCTCTTGGGGCACAGAATGTTCACTGTCTATTTCTTCCAGATACGACCACACCTGCTCTTGACCGTAGACATGTGAACCTTGTTGTTGACACCTTCCATATTCCCTGTAAAGAAATCGACATCTCCTGGTTTGTGAACTCATTTCAGAAGAATATGACACAACAAAAGAGGATAACGTTAGCGAATATCAAGCCCCGAGTACGGATGATAGTTCTCTATCAGTATGCAAATCAAACGGACAGCCTTGTCTGTGGTGCATCTAATAAATCCGAGCTTCTTGTCGGGTATTTCACAAAGTATGGTGACGGGGGTGTCGACTTTCAACCCCTTGGTGATTTGTATAAAACCCAGGTGTATCAGCTGGCAAAATACCTCAGAGTCCCCGCTCCAATCATACGGAAACCTCCGACTGCGGGACTGTGGGTTGGTCAGACTGATGAAAAGGAGCTTCGTATGAGCTATCAGACGCTTGACCGGATCTTATATGGCTTAGAGCTAAAGACCGATGGTGGCGAGATACAAAAATACGCACCCGCGTCTAAACAGCAAATCGAACGTATCCGCATCATGCGGAGGAAAAGCCAGCATAAACGACGGTCGCCCTTGGTTCCGAAGATTGGGATTAGAACCCCGGGTCTTGACTGGCGATCCCCTGTTCAAGAAGGATAACCGTTTTTTTAGAAGAACTTCCACATAGTAACTGTCCGTTGTACGTTACGGCCGATGGTGTCATAGGCAACGACTTTCACGGTATGTCTGAAGAACGAAAGGGAGTTCCATGTCCAACTATACGGCTCGGTCAGGACAGTGGATTGGAGTGCGTCATCGATGTAAAACTCCACTTTTTCAATCCCATACTCTGTACTTATCGCAGTCGCCTCAATCGTGATTTTCCCAAAACTCAGTGGTGTGAAAAACGGCAGGACCTTTTTATCAAAGAGATACACTGCATTCTCCGGGCGGATCACGCTCATCTGGATATAGCTTGGGACACAGAGTGTAGGATCACCAAGCAGGACCATGCCGTAGTACCATTCTTTCTCCCATTGAAGATACGGCGCTTGGGCATCGAACCATAGACGGAACGATTCACCGATGCTTTTTCCTTCGCTGAGCGGTTGGGTGAAATCCCTAAAGTTCAGCATGCTACCGCTCTTTGAGGACGCCACAGTGATTAACCCATACGTCGTATGAAAGATGTATGAACCAGCCAGGTAATTCTCATCGGTGAATCTCCCTGGCCCGCAGGCGAAGAGATTATAGAATAAAACTGGCGGGTCGCGATCCTGGATGTCCTGTGAGAACACCCAGTCACCATGGTCGTAGAAACCACCAATGTTAAACGGATACCCATCGCCAATCCCACGCTCCCAGACGCCAAATGGGGCGGGATCCCCTTCGCTTGGTGTCACGTTTCCTTCATCACCAAGATAATCGGTGCTTAACCGTGTCGTTTTATCTGGGTTCACATACGGGCCGTTCATAATCCAAGTCCCAATGTAGGTGATTGGGGTAGGCATAGGGTCATATGTAAGACCAGGAACCGCACCTCCATTCGCCGTGCAGAAACGAGCGCTAAAACCATGGTCCCCCATCCATTCAGAGATTTTCACAAGCAGCCTGTTTTCCCCGGCTTGCAGGGTTACATTGACTTTTGTCATATCAGCTTGAAAGCCGCCATAGCGGTTGTCGAATATGACTTCATCCCCGTTGAGCCATACCCGTGCCCCATCATCATACCCCATCCACAATTGACAGGTTGTCTGGGCTGTAGCATATACTCGGGCAAATGCATAACAGACGCCAAAATCAGCTCCATTACAATGAGAGCCCATGTTAATGAATGGATTGCCTGAGTCAAACCTGGTCCATAGGTTATTGCCCATAACCTGTCCTTCTATTGGGTTAATCGAATCCTCATTCACACCAAGGTAATTTGTCGTTAGATACTGCCAGAAACGATCAGAGGTGTCCTGATGGAACCCGTTTAGCAGAAAACTGCGGATATACTCAGCTTCCCCTCCATATTCTGCAGGATCGTTCAGCTGATAGGAAAGGTCATTGAAACTGACACCGGACATATCTCGTAGTTGAGCCGAGAACCGATAGTCTCCGCCCTCCTGGCTTATCTTGCATAAGAGGCGATTCCATCCTGAATGTAAAGAGATGTTTGTTATGAATTGATTGGGAGTCCATCCACCATATCGATCCGCTGTGATAACATTTTCTCCATTCACCCATGCTTTGATTCCGTCATCGCATCCGAGAAGAAGTTTCGCAGATCGTGCCGTTGGGCTATTCACGTACACATGAGCGTAGACGGCAGACTCGGTTGGACGGGTGCTGAAATAATGCCCCCCTGAGTAGCTATGAACACATACTTGAACGAAATGTTGTCCGAGGTCCATCTGATTAAGATAGTCTTCTGCGGTGGTGAAGTATCCATAATCATGGCGCGTTATGTTTGTCCCATAAATGAGGTCAAGGTTGACGTTCATATCAAACCAGTCTTCTTCGACGTACTCCAGCCCCCGCCAGGGTTGTGTTAGTTCACCGGTGCGATACGCATGGGCTTTTGCGAAGTAGTCATTGACCATGTCTGCCTCGGAATCATAGGTAAGCGTTGATGCGTAAATCCGACCGACATACACCTCCGGGCCCATGTCTCCGGTTCCTGCGACGTGGACATCATAGACCCCATCAGCATTTGTATCCTGCCAGGTGCCATCGAGATCCATATAAAACAAATCACTAGGGAATTGATCGCCGGAGACCTCAGCCCACGCTGCGGTGATATCACCAATGAACAGGATACCTCTGCTTCCAGCCAGATATCGTTCCTGTACCCATGATTTGATATCTTCAGGGGTGCCACCGGAGACCTGCTGAAGAAATACAATGTAGCCTTCGGTTTCGATGTCAGAACAATATTGGGCAAGACTTGTGGCGATAGAAGGGTATACGTTTTCATGTACTAGGATCGCAAGGGAATAATTCTCAGAGAATTGCGTCATTTTAACATCATCGGGAGTTGAGAAATGAGCAGGGATACGGGGATGGTCCGTAAGGTATTCTTGATAGGTTCCTGGTAGTTCTTGATTTGGGGAATACCATTGCAATGCTTCGATTAACCTGCCGTCTTGTTTGCTTTCATCATTGTCTCTTATAGGAGATAGTTTTTTTGGCGTGCTTATTGGTGTTATTCCCTGTATGAGTGCGACCGGCATTGTTAGTACAATAAGGCTAACAAGGATGAGTATAGACCACTTTTTCTTCATGAAATCCCCTATTTACTTTTTATTATTAAATATCTATTACAAGACGTATATTTTTAAAGCTTTTGTCTGATAGGAATACAGCGAAAACACGAGTATTTGTATTTTTTAAGGGAAATGTAACGTCTTTCCTGTGATTTTCTCGTATGCATCTTTGTATTTCTTTGTGGTTTCATCAATGATGTTCTGAGGAAGATTTGGTGGTGTTGAACTGTGATCCCATCCCGTGGAATTTAGATAATCGCGAACATATTGTTTGTCAAAACTTGGCTGTGGTTTGCCTGGCTCGTAGTGTTCTGCAGGCCAGAACCGTGATGAATCCGGGGTTACCGCCTCATCGATCCAGATGATCTCATTGTCGTAATACCCAAACTCAAACTTTGTGTCTGCGATGATGATCCCTCGATTCCGTGCGTAGTGAGCAGCGGTTTGATAGATTTTCAAAGAATAGTCACGTAACGTCTCTGCGACATCCGCACCAACAGTTTTCTTCATCTCTGCGACGGAGATGTTGATGTCATGGCCCGAGGATGCCTTTGTTGACGGGGTGAACAACGGTTCAGGGAATCGCTCTGATTCCTGCAGTCCTGCAGGGAGTTTTATGCCGCAGACCGTCCCGTCTTTTTTATAAGAACTCCAAGCGGACCCTGAGATATATCCTCGAACAATGCATTCAATCGGGATGACCTTGGTTTTCTTCACAAGCATGCTGCGGTGTGCGAGTTGTTCTTCGTACGGATGCAGTTCTTTTGGGTATTCAGAGAGATCGGTGGAGATCACATGGTTGGGGATGCTTTTTTTTGTGTAGTCAAACCAAAATTTCGACAGTTGTGTCAGGCAGACGCCCTTGGATGGAATCGGGTCTGGTAAGACCATATCAAAGGCAGAGATACGATCCGTGGCAACCAACAGAAGGTTATCGTTTACCTCATAGATGTCACGCACTTTCCCTTTATTAAGGATGTGTGCGGGCAAATCTGTATCGACAACAATAGATGCGTTCATGGTTTTTTCTCCTATGACACTTTTGCTCCTTCCTTTACCGCTCGGTCCGTGGTGACTACCATGTGTTTTATTTTCAATTGTTTTCCATTATACACGACAGTTCCTTTTGCATCGATGGTCATCGGGGCTTGTGTAAACGCCTCGAATTCAAGCACTGGGGCTGGTTCATGGGCAATGCCGTCAACCCCTACCTCAGCGCCAGGGGAACTATCCTTCGGGTCTAGGAGGGAGACGATATGGTTTGTATCGGTCGCAGCAAGAAGCATTCCTTTTGATTCAACGCCGCGAATTACCGCTGGTTTAAGGTTTGTGACCATCACAATCGATTTTCCAGCTAGCTCTTGTTTCTGATAGTATGGTCTCATGCCAGCCACGATTGTTCGTTTTCCAAGTGGCCCTAAATCGACCTGCATGATATACAATTTATCGGCTTTCGGATGATCAGATACCTCAAGTATCTTTGCGACACGGAGGTCAAGTTTTGAGAATGGATCTGCGGTTGTCACGATATCCGTTAACTCAAGTTTCTTAAATAAAGGTGTCGGTGTTTGCAGTGGTGTTCCATGGTGTATGTCAGCGAGTGCGTCATCCCAGTGTTGTATCTGGTCTGTATGCCCTAGCATTTTCCAGATGCGCTCGGAAGAGAACGGAAGATAGGGCGTCATACAGACTGCAAGTGCTTGGACAAGCTGTAGGCTGATATGCAGGACGGTTTTACAGCGCTCTGCATCGGTTTTTACAAGTGTCCAGGGTTGATTGTGGTCAAAGTACACATTTCCATATTGAGCGAGGTTCATGATCTCCCGTAATCCTTTTTTAAAGGAACATTGGGCCAGTGCCTCTCCGACGTTTCTCTGGGTATCCTGTATCTTCTGGAGTGCTTCGATATCTGTCTTGGTGAGTGTGCCTGCTTCAGGGATTGCGCCGAAGTTCTTGCTTGTGAAGGTGACAACACGATGGATGAAGTTCCCGTATGTTCCGAGAAGCTCGTCGTTGTTTTTTGAGACAAAATCACTCCACGTCCAGTCTGCATCCTTGTTCTCCGGCATGTTTATTGAGAGATAATAGCGGATTACGTCCGGGTCGAACCGTTTGAGGATTTCAGGGACCCAGATGCCGACGCCTCTGCTTTTCGAGAACTGCTCTCCTTTCAAGGTGAGATACTCGTTGGCCGGGATGTTGTAGGGAAGCGTAAGTGACTCATCGTACCCCATGAGGATTGAAGGCCAGATGATGGAATGAAACGGGATGTTGTCTTTTGCAAGAAAATAGTAATGGTTCGCTTTTTGGTTTTTCCACCACTCTTGCCATTTCGATGGTTCCTTTTGGTGTTTTGCCCATTCTTTGCTTGCTGAGAGATATCCGATTACTGCATCAAACCACACGTAGATGCGTTTCTGTTCGAACCCAAATACAGGTACTTTGATCCCCCAGATGATATCACGGGTGATCGCGCGATCATGCAGTCCGTTCTGTAGCCAATTGTTGGTGAATTTCAGGACATTTGCCTTCCAATATTCCTTCTCCTTGAGCCAGTTTTTCAGTTTGGATTCAAAGGCGCTTAAGACAAAAAACAGATGTTCTGTTTTTTGTTTGACCGGTGTCCCACCACACACTTTGCATTTGACATCGCGTAATTCGAATGTGTCAAGAAGTTTTCCGCAATTATCGCACTGGTCCCCCCGCGCCCCTTCTTTCTGGCAATATGGGCATGTTCCTTCGACGTACCGATCTGGGAGAAACCGTGCGCAGGTGGGGCAGTACAGTGCATCAATACTTTTTCTATGGATATAGTTCTTCTGGTATAAATCTAAGAAGATTTCTTGAACCACTGCCTCATGGTTCGTTGTCGTCGTCCGAGTGAAGAGGTCAAAGGAGATCCCAAGCTGCTTCATGTTTTCTGTATGTTCCTTGTGGTAGCGATCCACGATTGCTTGTGGTGTCGTATGTTCTTTGTCTGCTGTGATGGTGATGGGGGTTCCATGTTCATCGCTGCCGGAAACCATGAGCACGTCGTTGCCTATGAGTCGGTTGTATCGTGCGAAGATATCTGCAGGTAAGTAGCATCCTGCGATATGACCAAGATGCAGTGACCCATTCGCATATGGCCATGCGACTCCTATAAAAATTTTCTCGTCCATGGAAATCCTGCCTGAATACCAAGCACAAGATTTAAATATGACGCAAGTTCTATACAATATCATTAGAGTATCAACTTAATGAAAAATGGTACTTCATTACCTTAAGATTACCGATTTACTTCCTCTCAGAGCATATGTAAAGAAAAAGTAGTAACATTGAGAGAAAAAAACCTTCTGCCGCTTCGAGCAGAAACCGGTGCTGTTTTTCAGAGAGTTGATGGAACTAGAGGTGAAGATAATGGTCATTGACCCGTCAACTACAAAATACTTAATTAAGGCAAAAATAAAAGCAGATGGTATCATCGAGAAATCCGATGTCGTTGGAGCCATCTTCGGTCAAACCGAAGGGCTTCTTGGTGACGAGCTCGATCTTCGTGAATTGCAACGATCCGCTCGTGTCGGACGAATTGAGGTAGAACTTGATTCAAAGAACGGGAAAAGCGATGGTGTTCTTACATTACCTACGTCGTTAGATAAAGTGGAAACAGTGATCCTAGCGGCAGCGTTTGAAAGCATTGATCGTGTTGGTCCCTGTAAAGCAACGATCCATGTCGAGGAAGTCGAGGACGTGCGGGTCTCAAGACGCAAACAGGTTATCGAGCGAGCGAAAGTTTTACTTAACGAGGTCATGGAAAAAAGTAAGACCGATAGTGAAAGCATCTCAGAAAACGTCCGCCAGGCGGTACAGGTCGAGGAGATTACTAGTTATGGTCATGATCATTGTCCTGCGGGTCCGAATATCAATGATAGCGATGCCATTGTGATTGTCGAAGGTAGACGTGATGTGTTGAACCTGTTAAAGTACGGGATTAAAAACGTCATTGCGGTTGGCGGAACGAACGTACCTCGGACCGTCATTGATCTTTCCAAAGAAAAAATCACGACTGTTTTTGTCGATGGTGATCGTGGCGGGGAGCTTATCCTGCGTGAGTTGCTGCAGGTCGCTGACGTTGATTTCATTGCACGGGCGCCACAGACACGTGAGGTTGAGGAAATCCCTCAGAAGCTTATCATGAAGTCATTGAAAAATAAGATACCACGCGAACAGTATATGGATATGTACAATATCAAGATTGATGGAAAGAACGGGGAGGAGAAACGTCAGGACAACGGTGAGAAACAGCAGCCTCAGAGGATGAAAAAAGAGTTTTTCTCAAAGAAAAAGGAACAGCAACAGACGCGAAAGGAAGAACCTGAGAATGCAGAAGTCGTGGAGGAACCTGTAATTACGTCTGAGAAACAGAAGAACTATGAAACGATTCTTAATGAGATCTCAGGGTCCTTGAAGGCCGTGTTGTTAGATGAGAAAGGGAAGGAGATACGCACTATCCCTGTCAGGGAGCTTACTGATGAAATCAAGAAAGGCGATAATATCTCTGCCGTGGTTTTTGATGGTATTGTGACTCAACGCTTGCTGGATATCGCAAACAACAAGAATGTCAGGGAAATCGTTGGTATAAAATTAGGCAATGTCGTTAAAATGCCTAAAGCAGTCAAAGTGTTGACAAAAAATGACTTTCAATGATTTCATACCATACAAGGCACAAAAAATAGTGTGAATGTTAAACAGTTGCATACATAACAACCGTGAAAAAATATAAAAAGTCTTTATAGTATTCTTGACACGGGAAAGGCAAGAACAATGCAGAAAGACGAACTCATACAACTCCACACGTTTTTATATCAGATACGAAATCAACTTGAACAGATTTATGAAAATAACGGATTCAATCACAGTTCCTACGAGAAACTGGAGATAACTCCGTATCAAATTCATAAATCAAAACGGGAGCATAAACTCGCGGTGTTTACCTTAAGTAAAGATATCGCAGGGATTCTCTCAGACAATAACGGTGACCTCGGTCTTGAAAAAATCGCGAATCGTCTCAATCAAATGGCGATTCGGTTTATGACGGAGAAAGAAAAAGAAAATCATCGGTTATAATTCTTTTGTCATGCTATACGCTTCTTCACCATTTTGATAGAAACGTTGCAGTGTTCCTGTTAGATGGAATCCTTGTTTTTCATAAAACAGCAGCGCACGGTGGTTTGTTGGACGGACCTCAAGAGAAACTCGTTGTACGTTTTGCTGTTTCATTTCAGCGAGAAATTGTGTGAGCAGTGCAGTGCCGACACCTTGCCGTCGACTTGTTTCTTTGACAGAGAGCATAAGGATTCGTGCAGTCGTTGGTGCTGTTTTTATACCGATGAGAAACCCAATGATGATCGAGTCTTGAAGAGCTACGAAAAAACCTTCAGGGAACGCTTCATAGAATTGGTTAAAGAGTACGGGGTTATATCGTTCCGGTAGCGTCTCAAACGCAAGAGCAATCACCGGGAAAATGTCCGTAGGCTGCACGCGTCGGATTTTCAGCACAAACGAGGAACCTATGTAGAGGTATAAAGGGTTAGCGGTATGTTTAATAATCCTAGGAGAATATGGGGGCATGCGAGGTGTTTGGTATCGGTATCGATGATGTCATGGTTACACGGATAATCTTTGAACGGTTCTCAAAGGAATTCAGGACGCACTTTGACGTGGATGTCGCTATCGCTGGTGCTGGCCCTGCAGGTTTGACCGCAGCGAGATACCTAGCAAAGGCAGGGAAAAAAACTGTCGTGTTCGAGCGGAAGCTTTCCGTGGGGGGCGGCATGTGGGGCGGCGGGATGACGTTCCCGGTTATCGTTGTTCAAAAGCAGTCAAAACAGATCCTTGAGGATGTCGGCGTGAACGTCAGAGACGAGGGAGAGGGATATTTCAGTGCTGATTCTATAGAGGTGACTACGAAGCTTTGTTCAGCTGCGATTGATGCAGGCGCGAGGGTGTTTAACACCATTTCTGTTGAGGATGTCCTGGTTGCCAACAAGAAGGTCAACGGGTTTGTCATTAACTGGAGTGCGGTTGAGATCGCTGGTCTCCATGTTGATCCGTTGTCGGTTCGTGCCCGGTTCTGCATCGATGCAACCGGTCATGCAGCTGAGGTCTGTAAGATTGTCAGACGGAAGGTCGGTTCGTTGAACACACCAAGCGGAGATTTGGAGAACGAACGGTCCATGTGCGCTGAGATCGGTGAACGGACCGTTGTGGAGAACACAAAGGAAGTCTATCCCGGTCTTATTGTCGCTGGCATGGGTGCCAATGCAGTCTATGGCGCGCCCCGTATGGGTCCTATTTTTGGAGGTATGCTCCTCTCAGGGGAGAAGGCAGCGCAACTGATTCTTAGAAAACTCAAATGACGTGCGACATCCTCTGAGTGTTTCACTTCTTTGCATATCTTCTTACTCTGTCGTTTTACGGTCGAACACCTGTCACGCTTGTAGTATAAAAATTTTTATTGCACCGGAATTAAAAATTTCAAAAGAATTAAAAAGATACATGCTTATTACATGGCTCATCAAATAAAATTAAGTCGGGAGGTAGAACATGAGTCAAAAAAATTTTTGGAAAAATGAACGTGGGGATGTATTAGGCATCCCGATGTATCTGATCATAATTATGGTTGTTGCAGTGGCTGTCATTGCAGCAGTCGTCTTTATGATTCCGAAGGCAACACGAACAATGAACGCCCAAGTAACCAGCAATGCGCTTATCGCAGAGACCCCAGGTAGCGCCGGTGGAGGGGTATTTACCTTTTCAAAGACGTATACGATTTGGGTCAAGGTGACAACAAATGATCAACGTGCAGACCCTATCGCAGATGCAGCAGTAACGCTGGTTGGTGCTGGGGACGCTAGTCAAGCAAAAACCCTGAAGAATGGTTCTGCGAAAATCACCGGGATTAAACCGATTCTTGATGCGAACATAAACGAGGCGCACCTAATACTCACGGTAAAAGCGACAGGGTTTGAGGATTTTATTGACACCAAAGCAGTCACGGTCGTACGGTTAGGGTAGCCAGGATTGTACTGTGTGTCTCGGTTGTAAACCGATTCGTCAGTAAGGGTGTATAAAGTTTCTCTTCGTTGAAGAAGGTGGTGAGGTATTCTATGGTAGGAAGGAAAAAAAATAAGGAAAATGTACGAAGCAAAAAAGTATCGTTGGAGGGATCTACTGCAGATGAAAATCTGCAGTCGTTGCGCAGTTGGATTCAGAAGATTGAACAGACAACAACCAGTGTGAGTTCTCGGTTGTCTGCTGTTGAAAAACGATTATCTGAAGGTAGAACAGAACTCGCTATGAGAACGTTGGGCGGGATGAATGATTCTGTTGAGGCAATCTTGTTAGATGAACCAAACAAGAACACGACAGAGCCGGTCTCTACGCTTGATGGTGAGCTATACAATCTGCATACCACGATTGCTGACCAGAAGCAGGAAGCGGATACTCTGAAGGAGCAGATGCATGAGCTTAGGACCATGAACACACAGGTCCGCCTAGACCTTGAGATGGCGCAGACCACGATATCTGAGATGCATACCGCACTGGAACACCATATGCAGAACACCGCGCGTCATAAACCATTTGTGATGCATGTAGGGGCATTGAAGATCCCTGTTGAATTTACCGGCATCATCGGTGGTCTGCTTGCGTTTACTGTCGCAATCCTCGTTCTAATCAATCAGAAAGAGATTCTGCTGTCCCCAATATTTCTTGTCCTTGTTGGGATTCTATTCTTAGGCAGTGCGTTGGTCAAGGTGGTTCGCTCTCGGCCTCAGGCGTTCGAACAACCTTCTTTTTCAAGCCCGTTAATCACACCGGTGGCACAAATCAATGCGGCACCATCAAAAAGAAAAGAAGGATAATTTTTTTTTTTTTTTTTTTTTTTTAATCCCTGACGCCTTTTTCACTGACGGAAAACACTGCTTCCCCCTCAGGGAGATGTGGAGAATCAATCAGTCGTGCGATTCGTTTCCCACCCTTGCTTTTCCGCAGATACAGCCGGAACGTTGCGGTATGTCCGACAATATGTCCTCCAATGGGCCGGGTCGGATCACCAAAAAACGCATCAGGTTTTGCTGCAACTTGATTCGTAACCACAACAACACCGTTGTACAGATCACTCCAGCGGAGGAGGTCATGCATGTGTTTATTGAGTTTCTGCTGTCGGTCCGCAAGTGCACCTCTTCCAACGAACTCTGCACGGAACTGACTGGTGAGAGAATCGACAATGAGCAGACGTGCTGGGAACTGTTTGGAAAGCTCCATAACTTTATCCACGAGAAGCATCTGATGGCTGGAGTTAAATGCCCGGGCGACATGAATTTTATTTAACACCTCATCTGAGTCAAGATCATATGCCTCGGCCATCTGGATGATGCGATCAGGGCGGAATGTGTTTTCTGTGTCGATGTAAAAAACATGACCATCTAGTCCCCCTTTCTCCAGAGGAAGCTGAACATTCACGCACATCTGATGGGCTAGCTGTGTTTTCCCTGAACCAAACTCCCCAAACAGCTCAGTGATAGCTTGACTATCAAATCCTTTTCCGCCCATAAGCTCGTCAAATGCTTTCGACCCTGTGGTAATAGACCCGATTTTTGCCCGTCGTTCGAGTAGCGCGGTTCCTGTCTCAAAACTGCCGATATCTGCTTGCTTTCGTGCTGCCTGAATGATTTTTGCAGCGGTTGGTTCACCGATTTCTGCAACCTCTGCCAACTCTCGTGGTGATGATACAGCGATGCTGAGCATATCTGCATACCCTGCTTCTAATAATTTGTCTGCTATCGCAGGACCAACACCTGGTAAATCATAGAGTGGTGACTCGTTATTCTTGTCTTTTCCCATAAGAACTCCCTTTTGTAATGAGAAAAGAAAAGCTGTTTATAAATATGTGGATAAGAAGGCTGAAAGTATATACTAAGGGGAGGTATGCATATTCCGTACTGTCTTATACCTATGGGGGCCGTGTTTGCGAGTGTATGACGTACATATAAAGGGTCACTGAAAGATACGGTTAAACGTAAAACAATACCTAAGGAATCATCTTTTTACATGATTCGTTCGATCATTTCAAGCACAAATCCGCTATCATCGATAACGTAGCGTGCGATACCAATTTTTTTTGCATAATTACGCATTTTCTTTACAGATATGTAGCGTTCGAAGGATGATCCTTTTTGGATGACATCAAGCTCAAGGACCGCATCAGCCAGTCCCTCCATTTTTCGTTCAAATAATTCCCCATGTACTCCTTTTGTCATGACAATGAGAAGAGCACCTTTATTCTTCATGTTGTTGACCTTAACGGCAAAAACGGTTCGTAGGACGTCATCCTGATCATACTGACTGAGGAAAAAATCAAGGGAATTAATAATGGTGATTCTCCGTTCAGGTGTTTTTTTTGTACTATTGGACAATATCGCTAGGAAATCTTCGTCAGCGGTGGCTGTCGATGGCATCGCGGTGGAGCCGATTTCAATCAGTTCTTTGAGTTTGAGTTTTGATCGTTGTTCATAGATGCTGACTCGTTTCTGTTCCCCCTGCAGGACATTTGAGTAGTATTTTTCTGAGATATCGACAAAGTCTATTTCTGGGATATGCCAGTTGAACCGTTGCATGGTATCAAGTATTTCCTTTTTTGTTTCCTCGGTAGTGATGTAGGTGACAGCTCCGCTTATCGCAATCTGTTTGACCAGAATTTCTGTGCTGCTTCCTGGGCTGCCAAGAAGAACGACTGTGAACCCCTCAGGGATCCCCCCTTCAAGCAATCGGTCTAGCTTATCTATCCCTGTTCGGACGAACCCCTCCTTGGTTTGAACCGTGGTGTCGATAAATGCTTCTCGTGCCATTCAGGTACCTTCTTCTTGTTTTAAAAAGGTTAATGTTCGTATGGTTCGTTCGCGTTCAAGTGAGTCTTTGGATGATGCATGTGTCTTGAAGAAAATTTCAGGATGGTCCTCGTTTCCTTTGTCGTTGAGTACAAGTTCACCCTTTGGAAATGCACTGCGGAACAAACCCCGCAGAACCCCAAAGGAAAACAGCGATGCAGCTGCTTGTTCATGCGATGATTGGGCAAGTGGATTTCGGTTCATAAACGTCGTTGCCACGTCCGGTGAAATCTTTGTAAAGGTAAACTCGGTTCCGAGTGGTTTGTACACTTCTTTTTGTATCTCCATTATCCATTCTTTGATTGTCCACGTGGATGTTTTATGCTTGATGTGTTGTGCAAATAACCCTCTGCCAAACGCCTCACCCATGCGCATCACCGTGTCAGGATTTCCATGTCCTGCTTGTAGTTTTTCTACTGCGGCATGAAACGCGTTCTGCTGCCATTGTTCGACGTGCTGGTTTTCAGAGACGACATCCTCCCAGGAGTGTGCGGTATGTTGCGTTTTTCTACGTGGCGTGTCATTCATAGGTTCGTCTCGCTAATCGATAAATGAATCACGTAATACAATGATTTTATCGTTAAGTTGAATGAGTTTGCTGGAATCCATCTCTTCTTCGACAAGGATGGAGACGACATGGACATTTTCCGCCCTGCTTCTGTTCATAAGCAATGAAATGAACTCCCTGATAATATCAGGGTCATTGTAGATCATCAGGGCACTAAGGGAGTCAATAATGATGTACTTGTCCAGGTCACGTTTCATTCCTTTGAAGTTGTTCAGGCTCTCAAGGATTATTTTTTCAAGCATCACCGGGCTTTCAACATAGATACAGTTTGAATTGATGTCGGAGATTCCCGCAGCACGGGAAATACAATCAATGAATTTAATGTTGTTTTGTCTGGCTGCTTCCTTAAAAGTCTTTGAGAGGTAATCAAAGGTTTTACTGACAGCAACGTACGTCCAGATGGTATGCGTGTTTCTACATATCGACTCGAAAATAGCCTCTAATAAATCCCCATGTCTGTTCTCAGGGACCTGTATCCCAACAGACTGATTTACTTGGATTGCTGCTGCGACCCGATCCCTTATCCCTTCAATAACCGCGTCTACCATTTTTTCATCTCCTAATGCTTCAAGAATGATTCAATCTCAGTTGATTTCAATAACGGTACTAACTCAATCCCACGTTGTGCTGAAATGTTTAATGCGAACTTCGTTCGGGAATGGTCAGTGCCTCGCATTTTTATGACCTGCAAGGTCCTGATAAGGTCTCCTTTTCTATCGATGTCACCAAGGAACAGGATGCCATCGGAGATAAACTCCTCTATTTCATATTGGGAGAACTTGAACGTCTGAGGGGGAACCTCGGAGGTAAGCAGCGTGGTGCATTTCATCACGGCAAGGGACGTCCCAAGCTTGAAGATAAAATCCCGAATCATCTCCCTGGTCTGGAGACGGTAACAAAGGGCAGTGATGGAATCCATAACTAATCGTTTGACGTCAAGTTCGTCTGCGATGTCTTTTAATATGTCCAGAAGGGCTCCTGCGTCTTCCACTGAATATTTTTCTGTGTCAAGACCTAACCGTTCACTGATGATACGTAGATCTATGATATTGACCATACCTGATTCAATGAGTTTTTTGTCATAGAATGCAAACCCTTCGAGGTTTTTTGTCAGTTTAAACAGCGGTTCTGTGATGGTAAAAAAGACGCCCCGTTCACCTCTTCGTGCGCCATTAAATAGGAACTGCATGCATAAGGTTGTTTTTCCTGATCCGCTACATCCGGTGACAAGAACAGTACTTCCAAGGGGAATTCCGCCGGACATTTTCATATCAAGTTCTTCGATACCTGTGATACAAACTTCTTTTTTAATTGGCATAACACTATCTCCTCACTATTAAAGTATTAGAGTGTATCTTTCGCTAAAGGGTATACATTAATATCATATAAACTTAAGGTTTTTAATTTTTCGTAATCGTGTAGCAAATTACTAATATATCAAGACATTCTGCCTTTACTGTACCTAGGCCTCTTGAGGGTCTTATATGACCATTTCATGTCTTAAATGTAAGAAACCTGCGATTACCTTCATTCGATATAGCGGTGCACATCTCTGTAGAAACCATTTTATTGAATTTGTTGAACGACGCGTGAAAAAAGATATAAAGAAGCAGGGAAAAACGCAGGATGATGCAACATTTGGTATTGCGTTATCCGGTGGGAAAGACAGTACGGTGATGCTACATCTCATGTCTGAGATTTTCTCAAAGCACCCGGATGTGACGCTGCATGCGATCACGGTCGATGAGGGGATCATTGGATATCGAGAGACAAGTATTCCTATCGCCAAGGAAAACTGTAAGAAATTAGGAATTGAACATCATATCATCTCATTTAAGCAGGCTATTGGGAGTACGATGGATGATATCGCCGTGCTTCATGATGAGCTAGGGGAATGTAGTTACTGTGGTGTGTTTCGGAGGTTTTGTCTGAATAGGAAAGCACGGGACCTTGGCGTTAGTAAACTGGTCATGGGTCATAATCTTGATGATATGGCGCAGTCGATTCTGATGAACTTTGTTAATGGTGATATGCAGAAACTCGCGCGTCTTGGACCGCATGTGAGGGTTCAACCTGGTCTGATACCACGGTTGCTGCCCTTACGCTTGATTCCCGAGAAAGAGGTCATGGTCTATGCGTTGGTAAAAAACATTACGTTTCATAACGCGGAATGCCCGTATTCAACGCGAGCGTTACGTGGCTCGTTTCGTGCAATCATCGATTCTCTTGAGGAAAAAACGCCAGGGACCAGACATAGTATCATGAACAGTTATGAAAGTATCAAGAATTTGTTGCTTACCCAGTACCCCTTGGTACAACTAAACGAATGCCCAGCCTGCGGTGAGCCAACATCGCAGAAGCTTTGCAAGACATGTCTTTTGAAGCAGCGGGTCATTTACGGTAGTGTCTCCGGTTGTACGTCGACGGAAAGATAGCAATAGGAACCAAGCGACGCCTCAAGGACGTCCCCTTCTTTTAGTTCACCAACTCCTTCTGGTGTTCCCGTGAGAATCAGGTCCCCGCGTTCCAGGGTCATGATATCAGAGATAAACGAGATGATCCGCTCCAGAGAATAGATCATCTGGTTTGTGTTTGCCCGTTGTTTTACGACACCATTGATTTTTAACTCCAGATTGAGATTCTGCGGGTTGGGAACTGTTTCTATTATCACCGCATCGCTGAGAGGCGTGAACGTATCAAATCCTTTTGCTATTGCCCACGGCCACCCGTTTTTTTTTGCGTTTGATTGGATGTCTCTTGCGGTGATGTCAAGGGCGACAAGATAGCCAAGGACATGCTGCAGTGCGTTTTCTTCGGTGATGTTTTTTCCTTTTGTGCCAATGACGACCCCAAGCTCGACCTCATGATGCAAACACTTGGATATTTTGGGGATTTTGATTGTCCCATGATGAAAAATCACAGAACTTGCTGGTTTGAGGAACAACAGAGGGTCTTCAGTTGTGTTTACGTTCATTTCTTTCGCGTGTTCACGGTAGGTTCGGGCAAGGCAGATAATCTTGCCGATGCGTACATGTTTTGTGTAGCCCTGAAACTGATAGTACACCATATGGGGACAGCATAGAAACAGGTGTTAATAGGTTTTGTGAAATCTTCAGTCGTTGCCTCGTATTCAGATGAAAGGATAAGTATTATAACCATAGTTCATAATTACGACCTTACTTGTTGGATAGTGATGCTGTGGAGAGAGACCGATGAATAAGACTCTGATCGTTTTAGGTACGGGTATTTTGGGCGTCATAATTCTCTTACGATTCATACCTATGGGTGGTGGGTCTGATACAGCCCAATTGTTTAGCCAAATATTAAACGTCCTTGAGATCGTCGTTTTCGTCATCACGGTTGTCGGTATTGTAAAGCGAAGTTAACACCCATTGTTATTTTTTTCTTTTCTTCTTTTTCTTTGTGTGTGTTTTTTTGAATTTTCCTTCATTAGTTTCTTTTAGGCAAGCGGGGGAATCTCTTTGGGTACCACGCGTACAGAACGTGGGTAACGGGTGTACAACAACTCCTTAATAAGAAAACGAACAGAACGATAGGTACGGTGAGAGACAATGAATGCCTTATTGGTCAAAGCATTGAAAAACGGATTTGACATGAGCAAAGAAGATGCAATAGCGCTTGCACTAACCGTCCAGAAGGTATTTAAAAGAAATAAGGAGGTCGAGGATATGTCGCTTCATAAGGACATCCGGTCGATTTTCTATGAGTTACATCAGAAAAACCTACTTTGCCTTCGACGTGAAGAGATTAGTGAGAAGGGCAAATCCGTACGGAAGTACTACTGGTCGATCAACAGCGATGGGATTCGTGCTGAGGCCTGCCGCAGACCTGTTGAAGAATCTCCCTATGAGATTTACAAAAAAATTCCTGAAAACGCCTGGCTTTTACGGTCATGTAACACCTAGAATTTTCCTCTAGGTTTTGTCTTTTTTTTTTTTTAT
>Ga0209164_1001053_pt1 | contig 42008 bp, 41 predicted proteins | sample MTBNYHSulfiMetaG_FD_187458 | JGI IMG/M metagenome (GOLD analysis project Ga0209164, IMG submission 187458) | Enrichment culture microbial communities from rom New York Harbor, USA that are MTBE-degrading - MTBE-NYH (New York Harbor Sulfidogenic)... | ecosystem: Environmental > Aquatic > Marine >... | reverse complement strand
TTTTGGGCTTGAACAGCATAGGTTCCATAAGATCGTCGTCTACTCCTAATCTTGCTCTGATTTTCCGAGCTTTCCGCATAAGACGATCTATCTGGCTCTCTTGCTGGCTACTGTACGTTAAGTTGTAACAGTGGCGACAAAAGAAATACTTTCCGGCACCATAGAGGATGGCTACCCTTCTCCGGCAACGAGGGCACCGAAACCAGAATCTATGGTCTCCATAGTTGCAGGGTGTTTTGTCAAAGGAAATTGTCTGTCGGACTGGTTCCCAATCCCCGCCACTTGGCCTGTGTCGGTAATTCAGCGTTATTCTATCCGCTTCTATCCTGTAGCCAATGGAGCCTGTCTGTTGGCCCCCTATTGACCATGAAAGAGAACCCATAGTACCGGGCATTAGAAGACCTTGTTTCCTCATCCAGCGGACGTCTATTCTATGCTGTGATTCGGTCGTCGCTTTCGAATCCCACCTATACCAACCTCCAGAGCCTATGCCGCCCATATCAATAGCCTCCCGTTTTTGTCGAAATCATTAGGCAAATTAACACATTGAACGGATACTGTTGTTGTTTAACTCTATTAAATTAAAGCGTTTTTCAGCCTTCGATTAAGTAAGGAAACATCCGGTGGAAACACCCCCAGGCGTGAGGGACGGGCCAGTTGGTTCGAGGCGAAGTTCGAGACCCCAACGCGAGGGGGAAGGGAGTTTGTACGAGGGAAAGTACGAGGCCACAACGCGAGAGCCGATTATACGCGTTGCCGGTTGCAACTGAGTCTACGACCAAGCCTGTAAGAGTTACACGTCAAAGGTCACATGTCACGCCCTGCTACGTGCGACCATTTATTAGTGCACAGTGAAGTACGCACCCCCAACGCGCGCGCGCGAGGCATACCCCCGCCATTACCCCTTCAGTCGGCCTTGTCCACCCAATGCAAATGCAAGTGAGTGGATAGATGCCTGGGTTGATAGGGGTTCGACCTGTCAGCCCCACGCGCGAAGGTCACACTTTTTTCCCTGCAACCCATAAAGCCCCAGCTATGGTGTCCGGATGCCCAACGGGGCTGCCGGGTTATAGTGAAAGCCATTTTTTCGGAATGGCATAACCTACCTGTTGTGACAGGGCACCCTGCTTCATCCCTCCCTATTGAGGACTGACTTTTTGGAGACCACAAAAAGGGTATTGTTTTCTTGGGTGAATTACAGCCGACTTCAGGCTGGCCGTTAGCACACCATCGATTCCGTTTTCAAAGACCGTCTAAGCTTGTAATCATCAACCTTGGGATGCCTATGCCACACATCGAAAGTTTTCGTCAAAAGTAAGCTGTGAACGGTATGATAAGGGTTGCTCAACAAACCCTATCAAACCACCCCAAAAACTACCCAAAAGCCCCCGAACTAATCCCGGTCATACCCCCTTGACTCGGAGGTCTCGGCCCCTTTCCTACGGCTCCACAGATAATCAATAACGTCTTGCTCGAAAAAGAATCGTCTATCGGCCTTTTCCGCATAAGGCAGGCCGCCCCTGATCCAGTAGCTAAGCGGCACGCATCGCCCGGACTCTCTCACGGGAAGGTTTAGGCGTTCGGCTAATTCGCGTTCTGACCAAATGTGGTCTATGTTTTTTGGTTTTAAACTCATACAGGATCTCCTTGTCGGCTTGGTTTTTCAAATAGTGCAGCTGACCTGCTGTCAGTTTATCCACGCGCTTTTGAATCAAATCGTCTATCATCCCCGGAGATGCGCGTATCAGCTTTTGGGCACACCCTGAACAGATGGCCACGGGCTGCCCGTTCTCTTGGCGGCTGCAAAATATACATACCTGGGTTTGATCTTCTGGTCTCATCATACACCACTCTCCTTCATATGCTGTTGCCCACACATTTCAGCTTCTTCCCAAGTTCCCGACCGTATTTCAAAAGCAAGATCTCAGTGACCCTCTCCCCATACTGCCGATTCTCTACAAAAAAAATAGGCAGGGCATATCTGGCTGAGAAGGCCAGCAGGGATTGAACCGCAGTCTTTGGCTTCATCTTTGACCGATACCGGCCATCTGATAGGTCCGACAAACTGGCCTCGATCACCAAGGCGAAATAGTCCAAGGCCCGGCCCCGGTAAAGCTCTCGCTCGAAACGGTCCCGGCCTGTGGTCAAGCACCCTATCAGATCATCAAGGGTTTTCCGCTCAATGGCGATAAGGTGTTCCCCGCCCTTCAGGGAATAATCACCTGTTGGCAGGGCTGCCGTTTCGCTCTCTGTCTCAAAGCGATAAGGGCTCTGTTCTCTGGTGTCGATGAGGATTTTCATGCCCAATCCTTGAGCCCTCTTAACATCTCCAAGGCCTCCTGCCATTTCTCTCGATGCTGGCCGCCTACAGAACAACCCTCGCAGTAAACCTGCCATGCGGCCATAAAGTCATTCAGCCTGGCGATGTGGTCCTTTAGGATATCCTCAGCCACGACCTCAATGTCATGGGTTATCCGGCCTGGCTTCCTGACCGATGTGTAGGCCCTCCTGCCCATCAACAGAAAGAGGCCTCGTTCAATTGTTTGCTTGGCTTCCAAGAGAAGCGGTTGAAGCTCTTAAACGTAATTATCCATCTCTATCTCCTTCCTCATATAAAAATTCTCAGTCATCAATGAAAACAGCCTTTCCACTGTTCGAGCAGCTCCATAAACCGCTCTCGATTTCCATCATTCGCTGCCTCGGTCAATTCCGCCTCCAGAACGAAAGCCCGGTGTCTTGTGCTCTGTGGGTAGTCCATCAAAGAAATACCCCGCCGGTTGAAATCAACGACGACGGCCCTGACCTCTTGGTCGTAATTAATAGGCGTGGTTTCTTCGACGTTCGCCTGACCATTCCGCTCTTTGAGTTGATTCAGTAATGACATGATTTTTTCCCTTCCAATGACGTTAATGACACAGGTGACGCAACTTCTCATTTATTTCCCATATAGAAAAAATATATATATCCTTTATACCTACTTCTCGCGCCACGCTGATGTATGATTTTTTTTCTTATAAGGTTTAAATGGGGGAAGTGTGTCACTTGTGTCACCCGGGTCATCATGCTTCGTAATAGAATCTCAACCCGACTCCGGCTAAAAGCCTAATCCCACCCTTTCCCCTAGCTCTCTCAGCTCCTAACCGGCACATCCGCGCCGTGAAGTTATTCCGATTGACAGTCCGTTTGACACCTGCTTTCTTGGCCCATTTCTCATATGCCTCATAGACTTTATTTGACGGTGTTTCTATCCCAGTCTCAAAGACGCACTCGTCATCTGCGAACTGTTGAACCTGGTCACAGTTTAAACGCCATTCTTGTTTGCTCTTTTCGCATGATTCCGGTTTGGCAAATTCACCTCGCTTGAAGACTCCGGCCAATGCCTCAAGTGAAAGGTTCAAAATCCCCGACAACTCTTCTTTGAGTTTCGACTTCAGGTTCTTATCCTGTTCGTGTTCGGCAAAGGTCCGATTAAATGGTATGATAATTGCCCGCCGGAAGAGGGCCTCTGAAAAGTCCCTGGTGTGTGGCATATGATTCGTACCGAACCAGCACGTCGCGTAAGGCTGAAAATCAAAAGGGGCCTTGTGTTTATGCTCTGCTGTAGTTAATTCACCCGATACAATGGCCTTCAACTGTGCGTCGGCTATTTCGTGGCCCTCTGCTATCTCGGTAACAAGGTTGACCAATTTGCAGTGCAGGTGCGCCCGTTGGAATCGGTTCTCGAACTGGCTTGGTTGAACAGCCGCCACATTCCTGTAACCAGCAAGAGCCGCCAAAGTCTCCATAAGCACGCTCTTTCCATTCGCTCCGGGGCCGATTAAGAGAAAGAACTTTTCATATTCGGTTGACGATAGGAGCGAATACCCCAAAGCCTCACAGACAAGAAAGGCCTTCTCTGCCCGATCCGGGTCACCCTCGAAGGCCTCCAGAAGGAACTGCTCGAATCGTGGGGCCGTAGCCTTCGGATCATATTCAACGGGAATCTGTGTGGTCCTGAAGTTCTCGCGGCTGTGTTCCGTCAATTCCCAGTTGTTTCCAGTCCAGTGCAGTTCGCCGTTCAGACAGTTGATCGCCGTGGTATCCACATCAAAGCGATGGTGTGGCCTGTAGATCTCTGTCTTGACCAAATCCAAGACGCTTTCGACAACCGACTTTGAGATATCGGCTTCATTCATCTCCTTATGGATCGCCCGCTTTACATCCCTATCTTCGGCTTTTTCCCATAACCCCTTGCCGTTCCATTTCCAGATGAACACCTCGGTGTTGAAGATGTTCTCAGATCCAAAGCCCTCAACAACCTTTTGGGCTACATTCAAATGGCTTAATTCGCCCTTACCTTTCTCAGCGGTACTCTTGATCCCTTCGATAGCTTTGTCTAAGGTTGTGACACCAACCTTGAGAGACTTCAATTTCTCCCGGTAGGCGACATATGCCGATAGGTCCCGTTGCTTCAGAGTCCGCAGCGCTTCAAGGTTTTCTGATCTATAGGGGGCGCCCGGATCGGTTTTGACCTCATCAAGCAAGATGTCCCGGGGATGTTTGGCACTCTCGATCTGCGTTTTGGCGGTCTCGACGCCTTGGATTTGATGTAGGTCATTGAAATCGGTAGGGCGGGTCGATGTGTCTTTGAAATTGGGAATAGCGACCTTCAAATTGAACTTCCACCCAATGCTGAGCGCTTTCTCCTTGCCTGGATTCCATGGGGTTCCGTCAGGCCTGATGGTCCATTCGTCATCATCCGCGCACACGACGAGTTCTCGCTCTGGATGCTTCGCCCGGATCTTCTCCGCGACCGCTTCCAAATTCCCGGCATTGAAGGGCGATCAAGACCGTTTGTCAGTAGCCATATAGATACTGATCCCTGTAGCAACTCCTTCGCAAAGGAATAGGGTGCTACCTTCGCCCTTGATCCAAAAAAGGTTACCCTTAATAGCCCCGTCCTTCAGGAAGCGTTTACTCCCGTCACCCCTGATAAACTGGATGGACTGGATCTGCTTATCCAAATCCATGAGAGGGGCAATCAGCATCCGCTTATATTGCCTGAGCACATAAGGCTTGATTCCCTTGGCTATTAAATAAGGGTGATCTTCCAGTGCCTCCTTTGCTCTCTGCCAGATGATTTGGGCACGTTTTTGAGCTCGATTTTGGGATTTTTCTTTTAGGGCAGCCCGCTTTTTCTCTGCCTGTACCATCTGTTGTTTGAAAGCGGCGCGTTCATCGGGTGACATATCTCCGTTTCGATTATTCCATGTGTGTTTCAATCCTTCTTTCCAATTCCCGAAGGCCCCGGCGACAAAATCACCGGTGACGTAACCGACATACCATCCGGCTTTATCCCCCTTCCGATCGATGTCAAACCGATGGAGTTTCCCGTTTGCAATAATGGTTCCCGGGTCCCACCCTTTGGCCAGAATGGCCTCTCTGAATTCAATTGTTGTATCCATCGTCACTCCTCAATCCCCTGCCGCCAAATCCACCAGCCGGTCAAGAAACTGGCTACGCTTCGGGGTGTACTTCTTTGCCAGGCTTCTTTTTAGGGTCGGTCTCATTGTGGTTAACCGCCTGCTATTCAACACTCGCCCGGCCCTTCAGCCAATCTATGAACGATTTTTTGGTATAGCAGACCTGGCGGCCAATCCTCAGCTTTTGGGCAGGTCCTTTGCCGGCGCAATCTAGATTTGCTAAGGTTCGCGGATGTGCAATGCCCCCGGTCAGCCGACTCGCTTCCTTCCTGGAAATCAGTTCCGGCCAATCACGGCCAATGTCTTCAAATGCTGTCATCTGAAATCTCCTTCCTTTTGGTTGAATCCCAAATAAAAAACCGCCCGAAGGCGGTCTATCGACAAAATGGAGTGTGGGCAATTATCGTTCTGACATGATGATTCTCCTCTTTAATGAAATAAAAAAGGCCGCCCTCTCCGAGACGGACTTCGTTGCCCGCGTGGTCACTCGATCATACCGTCGACACCTATCTTAAGTAAATTTTCCATAATGGTTTCAAACCTTGGCCGTGTATCTGAATCCTGATAGCGCCGATTCCCCATTTGACGCCATACTGCATCAGGGAAGGCAAAAGGGTTTTTCTCGATCTTATGATTCTCAATGTATAAGGCCAACATTGGAACCGTTCGTTTGTAACGACTCATATTTCTGAAATGCTTGGTTACATCCCGGAAGCCTTTGATCATTTCTGAAAGATACTGAAGGAGCACCCAAGGAATAGTCCCATTCTTTCTCCAGGCCCTCACTTCCCGTCGGCTTACCTCTACTTTCTCATATCTCCTGTAGTATCCTTTCGGATCAATAAAGTAATCGACAAAAGCTGACAGTTTTCCCTCCATACGTTTTTACCTCCTGCAAATTCCTACTTACACAGCCTATTGTTGGCCTTCAGCAGGTGAATGAAAGCATAAATACTAAGTTTGGCTATAGTATCTTGTATGAATTTAGGAGATGCAAGGTATAGTAGGGAAAGCTAAGTAGAAACTTTAGCTTTCGGAAAGTTAAACTTGGACTTTAGCTTTCTTTTTGGCTAAACTTGCGTGAGTTTTTCTTAATCGGGATAGTTTCTTTATATATGAGAGGATTTTCAGATGGGTAAAATTTTTTTCCACCCGCCTCCTTTGGTGAGTTCCTCATAATCTTTTAAGGCGTTCCCAATGGTCTTAACGGCTGAGGTAAGCTTTCTTTCAGGCAGGAGCGTAGCGGCAAGAACATCGTGGGTAATTTGTTGGTATGAGTGGGAACCACTTTCTAATACTGCTTTTTCTTCTGCCACCTTAAGAACAAACTCATAATCTTTCGAGGCCCTTTTCTTGGACGTCTCTTTCATCCCGAACACTTTAGCGTAGTTATCGATTTCCTCAGAAACGACCGCCTTCAGTTTTTGAATTGAATTGACATAATTGAAGTCGATTTCAATAAGAATCTTCTTATACATCTTGTCGGCCTCTTCTGGGCTGGCCCCTTCCGATTCCAATACTTCTATTTTTATAGGGTGCTTGACAATAAAAAGCTATGCAAGCGGATTCCCTGGGATATCTTCAAATTTTTTGTTGATATTTGGAAATAGGATGAAGCTGATGCCATAATGCCTACAATAGGTGGCTTCCATCTGCCCCTGTTTAGAGCAAGCATAACAAAAGCAACCGGAGTTTCCATCTTCATTAAAGCTAAAAAGGCAGCACCATGGTACTGGAGGAGTGAACCTATTCTGAACGTCAGGAGAGATTTCTTTCCCAGCTTTTCTCAAATCCAGAATTTCTTTGTAGGCACTGCGAATTTCAGGATATGGACAATTTTCTGGAGTAAGTTTCTCACCCTCTTTTCTCAATTTCAAAATCTCTTTGTATATCTCCTGGACTTCAGGGTCGTGGCGCATAAACTCCCATCGCCATTTTTTCCAGTTAAAGTCTTTGCTTTTACCTTCCTCTTGGATTTTGGAACTGCGTTCCGGTGTTAAGCTAGTCGCGCTGTCCTCGGCTTCGGGATCGAAGAAGGCTTGCTTCTTATTTTGGACAGTGACTTTGCGGAAATATCCTGATGCTTTGCACTCTGTATATTCAGCGCAATCAGGACAATTTTCTATGTCGACATCAACCTCAAGTCTTTTACAGTAAAATTCCATCGTTCCGCCCCCTTCGCGGTCCCTGAAGGATTCCGGGGAAGGCGGGCAAGGACTCTCGCTTTATTGGGGAGCTCCCCCTATCCCCGGAAACCGTTATGTTCAAAGAAACACCCGATAATCCACCCCAAGGGCCTTTGCCAACTGGTGGGCCGTCTTCTTGCCGATCGGCCGCTTGCCGCCCTCCATCTGCGAAATATGGGGTTGGGGGATGCCGGTCATGGTGGAAAGCTCGGTCTGGGTGATTCCTTTGCGTTCCCTCGTGACCTTCAAGCACGTTCCCCCTTCATTCTCCCGGATCTCAGAAGGAAAGGCGTCTCTCCACGATGGGGCCTGTTCGGTTTTCTCCAAGTATCCCAGACCGCGGAGGGCAGCAAGGGCCTCTTCTTTTTTTCCAGCCGGCCCGGTGATATGAAGATCAATAAGGGGCTCGTTCGTGTGTGCCAACATAGGTCACCTCCACTGATTTGGGGGCCACCTCTCGCCATACCATGACATAGGTGGGCTTCCCTTTCTTGATGTGACAATGGTGTTTGTTCCCGGAAAACTTGCCATAATTTGGCCAATCTCCCCTGACCGGCCCCATGACCTCGATCTCTTTGATAAGGGTGAACGCTCTTTCCTGAACCACCTTGGGAAGGCGCTCAATGGCCTTGGAAACGTCACGGGATAGAGTCAATTGCCACACGGCTTAATATACCATTAATTGATATAAAGTCAAGGGGGTTATTGGTGATTAGGCAGTGCTGACCATAAGAGGAATCACCCTGGCTGTCTGCTTTGCCTTGGCTGGTTTCTCGGTATCTTTCAGTTTTGTGACGGCCGCGCGAAGGTTCGCATTGCTGATGTGGCTGTACCGTTCAGTCAAGGCAAGGGTCCTGTGGCCCATCAATTCTTTAACCACATACAGATCGACACCGCTCTGAACCAACCTGAATGCGAATGTGTGTCGCAGGCTGTGAAAGGTCACCCGATTTCTCTTGTCTGTGATCCCCTCGTTGAATCTCAGGTCATTGACAGCCCTCTCAAATGTCTTACTGATCTGACTGATCTTGCCTCCCTTTTCAGATGGAAAGACAAGCCCGCATTGTTCAGGCAACGCCTCAAACATGGCCTTGACACGTTCCGTCATATACGCTACTCGGTTCCTTCCACTTTTGGTGTCCACAACCTTTATTTGACCATTCTCAAGGTCCACATTCTCCCAATCAAGTGTGAATATCTCCCCGGCCCTCATCCCTGTATCCAATGAGAGAAGGGCCATATCATGCACCTGCTGACTGGTTTCTTTTATTTTGGCGAGCAGCTTGTCACATTCATCAGGACTCAGAAAGCGCAGTCTCTTATTATCGAACCGACCGGACTTGACTGACCGTCCCGGCCAGTCCCCGACCACGATTCCGTTGTTCCGGGCATGATTCCAGCACTGCCTGGCAGTGGCAAGTACGGCCTGAACAGTTCGGGGGGCTTTTCCCGCTTTGACCATCTTTCGTTTAAGGCCTTCCACATGAAGGGGGCGAATGTCAATCAACCGAAGGTTTCCCAGGTTCGGCTTTAGCCATGTGTCATAGAATGATTGTTCCTGTTTGCATGTGTTTTCCTTTTTGGAGACCTTGGTCCCTGGAAAATAGTTCTCATCAAAATATTTCTCGAAGGTGAGGGCCTCTCGCTCCTGTTCTTTCCGGGTCTTTTCCTCTTCTTTTGCCTTGGCCTTGGCAAGCTCCCTGTCCTCTTTCAAGGTCTTTGGGCCTTTTCCCGCCTTTGCATTCCGTTTCAACCGGGCCAGCTCGATCTGACAATGCTCCAAAAAGGTCATGTGGGGGCCTGCTTCGCCCTTGGCCAGCATCCGGGCCTTTTCTGCGGCCACCCACTCAGATTCCCAGCCGAAACCCACGATCTTAAACTCACCATCGGCCTGATAGCGGCCCCGGATATATCTGTCGAACCGCCGCCCATACTTCCGGGTTTCATGGTTCATGGCCTGAAGACCCCGCCCGAGCTTGTACCATTTAACGCTCATGACAGACCTCCTGTTTGAGGTTTCAGAGACTATTTTAACTCCAAGAATGAATCGTCGTTCAAATCTTTGGTCATTTCTTGGTCATTTTTATCACTGATATGCGGTGATTTTCAGGTAAGCTCTGTGAAGGTAGTATAAAGATAAGTATCGGATATGTCAAATATAAAATGGTGGACAGGTAAAATATGTGAAGGATGAAAAAATAGACTCTTAATCAATTGGTCGGGGGTTCGATCCCTCCCACGCCCACCAACGATTTCAAGGGCTTACGGTTTTTAGCTGTAAGTCCTTTTTTGTTGAAAGTGTGAAAAAGTACCTGTAATTTTGCAAATGGTTTGAGAAAACATTTCAAAATTACAGAGGGAAAATCGTCTACCAGAGCGTCTACTAAACAAGATAAATTTGTTGTAGAGATTGGCTAACCCATTGATTTTTCTGGTCGGGGCGAGAGGATTTGAACCTCCGACACCCTGCTCCCAAAGCAGGTGCGCTACCAGGCTGCGCCACGCCCCGTTATCTTGATCATGCCGTCGACACTTTAGTCACTTGACGCGGTAAAATCAACCCCATCGTCGTGCATTAATCTCTTGACCTTCAGGGTGCTTCCATCTATAGTGATTGGCCAATCAGGGGTTCACTCATGTTAAGTCGCCCCCTAACATCATCTGAAAACCGAAGGAGGCCTCACATGGATCTTTGCAGAAGGATCGCCATCGGAATCGTTTCGATCATCCCCGCCTTTGTATTGGGCGGTCTGATCTGGGAGTGGTTTGGGTCCTGGCTGGCTGTGCTGGGCATCGTGATCATCGTAGGGATCTTTTCCGGTTCCGCCATCGCAGGAAAGTTCTCCAGGGAAGAGGGTTAGGCCCGGAACAGTCGTGTCGACAAGAAAGAGGGGATCGAATGTTTAATTCGATCCCCCATTTCTTTGCCCTATGCAATGCCGAGACTGAACTTGAGTGATTTCAATGTATTCTTCATGAGCATGGTGATGGTCATGGGCCCGACCCCGCCCGGAACCGGCGTGATATAGCCTGCAATCTCCTTGGCCGCATCGAAGTCCACATCGCCTCTCAGTATGGCCACCTTTTTACCTGTTTTTTCGCTGATCTTTTCTCCGATGCGGTTGACGCCCACATCAATGACACAGGCGCCCGGTTTGATCCACTCGGGCTTTACAAGCCCTGGAACACCCGCGGCCACGATCAGAATGTCGGCCCGCTTGCAGTGCGATTCCATGTTCCTGGTGCGCGTATGAACCACGGTGACAGTTGAGTTGGCGCCTTGTGCCTTTTGAAGCATCATGTTGGCAATCGGCTTTCCCACGATGTTTGAACGGCCCACCACAACGGTCTCTGCACCGCTGGTCTCCACGCCGGCCCGAATAATCATCTCCTGGATCCCTGCAGGCGTGCAGGGTGGGAATTTGACCTCAGATCCCCCGATCATCAGGCGGCCCACATTGACGGGATGGAAGCCGTCCACATCTTTGTCCGGATCGATGGCGTTGAGGACCTTTTTTTCATCGATCTGCTTTGGAAGCGGCAACTGCACCAGGATACCGTGAATGGAATCGTCCTTGTTGTACTTATCGATCAGCGCAAGAAGCGCCTCTTCAGAGATGTCTTCCGGTTGATTGTCCTGGATCTCTTTGAATCCCAGCCGGTTGGCGGTCTGGATCTTGAGCGTCACATACGATATGGACGCGGGATTCTCGCCTACCAGGATGGTCACCAGCCCCGGTACAACCCCATGTTTTTCCTTGATCTCTCTGACTTCCGCTTCGATTTCATTGAGGATTTGTTCCCTGATTTCAGTCCCTTTGATCAATTTTGCCGTCATCTTGGTTCTCCTTTGCTAAAAAGTTTGTGTCCATCCAATAAATTGAGTAACCTTGAGAAAAAAGTTACAAAGTCCGCTCGGCATGTCCATAGCATACTCTCCGGTTTATATCAAACGTTTTGTCTCAAAAACTGATGCCCGCGCAAAACGTTCTCTCTGGATGGATGCCGGTATTCGGGAATTGGTGAATTAATATGATTACAAATAGTTGAACCCCAACAACATTAGCCGGAGTTCCGCAATTTCCGCCTTGCCGATGGGGCGTCAGTATCCGCGCCGATTCCTGTGTTAAGGTGTTTCCCTCTGGAAGCGGGCTTTTTATGAGACTCTCAGGGCGAGACCCGGGGCCTGTTAACACTGACGCACTTTTTTATGATTAGAAAGGGAGGACCTCGATGAAAGCAAATCTTATTTACATCACCGCAGAGAGTATGGATGAGGCCAGGGCCATCGCAAAAGAGCTGGTCTTGAACAGACTGGCTGCATGCGCCAATATCATTGACAGGATGAATTCACTGTACTGGTGGAACGGGGAGATCCAGGATGACAGGGAGGTGATCATCATCGCCAAGACCAAGGAGTCCCTGGTTCCTGAGTTGATTGAAAGGGTTAAATCCATACACAGTTATGAGTGCCCCTGCATTGTGAGCCTCCCCATCGTGGATGGGAATCCGGCGTTTTTGGAATGGATCGGCGCCGAGACAAAATGAGAGAAAGAGGGCGGAATCCTGCCTGAGCCGGACCACGAACTTGGTTGCGGCCGTCAGGTCGCCCTGGGCGTAATGGATAATGGAGTATGAGAGTCCAAGGAATCAGCCTGTAAGAAGCTATGGGCTTATTCAATCGTCGGCGTGGGGTTGCCCTCTTCTTCGCCGTATCACGATGCGTAACAGAAAGATGACGAGCACAGTGCCCAGCGCCAGCAGGATGACAATATTGTAGTTCAGCAGAATCTGGCCCATTTTTTCTTCGACGGTCTCCCAGTTGGCGCCGACTGAATAACCAAGGGCAATCCAGATAAGATTCCATATCAAGGAACTGACCAGGGCCAGCAGGGCGACCCAGGGGACCTTCAGTCGGGATATACCGCCGGCAATGGAAATGACCGAACGGATCCCGGGAAAAAACCGGTTCATCAGTATGAGAAAATAGCCGTATTTTTGAAACCACTCCTCGGCCCGAATGATGTCGCGCGCCCTGAAAAACCGGTAATCCCGTTCAATGAAAAACCGCCTGCCCAGAAGGCTTCCGATCCAGAAGAGAAACATAAAGCCCAGCACGCTCCCTGAAGTCGTCGTCAGATACACTCCGACGAAAGAGAGCCGTTGTGTGCCCACCAGAAATGCGCCGAATGCCGTAATGGTATCCCCCGGGATGGGGGGAAAGACGTTTTCCACGAATGCGCTCACCCCCAACATCACATAGAGCAGAAGGTTGGGAAGGGAGTCGAGAAAACCGAGAAAGCTGTCTAACCAGGACAAAGGGTTTCTCTCCTTGGGGCGACACGCAGGGTTGCGGATCGGCCCGGCTTGTTGGTTTTAGACCGTGGCGTTGGGCACAAGGCCTGGCTGGTTAAGTCCCGCCGAAAAGCGGGTTTAGGCGAATGAGCTAAGAAGCTGTTGAGCCTTAAACCGCTTATGGACCATCAGCCCGTTGCCTGATACCCAGCATGCAGCGATTATTCTGTTTTCCCGGGCAAAAGACAAGGCTTCTTTTTGCCTTGACTGGATTTGTGTCATCTGGTATTTCAACATCTTCGAACAGGAGGTCGTACTTGATGGCAAACAAAAAAATCACCCGGAAAGAACTTTTAAAAGGACCTGATGAATTTCTGACCCTGTCCAACAGGGCGGCCATCTTTTTTGGCGCCCACTTGCGTGAACTGAAAATTATCGGGATCGCCGTAGCCGTTGTGGTTGCGGGCTATCTTTCCGTGTACGCCTACATGGGTCATATCAACAAAAAGGGCCAGGAGGCCTACAATCTTGCCTATGATGCCCTGACAGACATCGCTGACGCCGCAGCACCTGAACCGGGCGCCATAGCTAAAAAAGAAGCCCTCGGCAAGGCCGAAGGACTGTTTGAGCAGGTGATCGAGGAATGCGGCATGTCGAAAGCAGCGCGACTGGCCCTGCCGCAGGTGGCTCATATTAAATTTGCCGAAAAGAAATACGATGACGCCATCCTGTATTATGAGCGGTTCGCAGAAGAAATCTCGGGCGATAAGGAGTATGAAGACCTGACCTCCATGGCCCTGGCCTCGTGTTATGAGGCCAAAGGAGAGTTGAAAAAGGCGATTTCAATCCTGACGCCCCTTGTGGAGGTCTCGACCAATCCTTTCAGAGAAACAGCCATGCTGAGCCTGGAACGGCTCTACAGGCTGGATAATCAGCCTGAAAAGGCCAACGACATATTGAAGCGGTTCGTCCAGGAATATCAGACCTCGCCCTTCCTCCCGATGGCCAAGGCCCGCCTCTGATCCATCCTACTCATTCCCTTGAGCGTTCCCGGTCTTTTCGCTTGACAGCCTCGATACGGCTGCCCTATAGTCGTTTTGTAGCTAAAATATAGCTTTTTCGGAGGGATTCGAATGATTATCACCGAGATTTTGGCCAGGAACGCCAGGATGTACAGGGATGAAATCGCCCTCATTGAAAGAGAACCTGCAAAGAAGAGACGGGTGGCCATCACCTGGAAAGAATTTGATGAGATGGCCAACCGGACTGCCAATGCCCTTATGAAAAAAGGCATCAGAAAGGGCGACAAGGTCATTCACCTGATGATGAACTGCCTCGAATGGCTTCCCGTCTATTTCGGGATATTGAGGACCGGTGCATGGGCTGTTCCCCTCAATTTCCGCTTTTCGGCCGATGATATCCGTTATTGTGCAGATATTGCCGAGGCAAAATGCCTGATATTCGGAGAAGAGTTTGTGGAGCGGATCGACGCCATCAAGCAAGCCCTCGGGACCATTAAAGATTTTGTGTTTGTGGGGCCAATGGGAATGCGGCCGGAGTATGCCCAATCTTTTGACGCTTTTCTGGAAACAGGCGGTACAGATAATCCCGGTATTTCCATAGATCTTTTAGACGATGCAGCGCTCTATTTCACATCAGGCACGACCGGGACACCCAAGCCGATTCTCCTGACGCATCGGAACCTCGAATTCGCCTGTGTAGTCGAAAACCGCCATCACAATCAAACCCACCATGACAATTTCCTCTGCATTCCCCCATTGTATCATACGGGCGCGAAGATGCACTGGTTCGGTAATTTCATTGTGGGCGCGAGGGGGGTGATCTTGAAGGGGGCCAGGCCCGAGTGGATCCTGGAGGCCGTGTCTGAAGAGCAGGCCACCATTGTCTGGCTCCTGGTGCCGTGGGCACAGGACATTTTAATCGCTATTGAGAACGGGGATGTCCAGCTCAGCGACTATAAACTGGACCAGTGGCGATTGATGCACATCGGGGCCCAGCCCGTGCCCCCGAGTCTCATCAAGAACTGGAAGAAGGTCTTTCCGGATCATGATTATGACACCAACTACGGGTTAAGCGAGACAACCGGCCCCGGGTGTGTTCACCTGGGGATAGAGAACCTCCACAAAGTCGGCGCCATCGGCGTTTCTGGATTCGACTGGGAGTACAAGATCGTGGATCTCGACGGCAGGGAGGTTAAGAGGGGCGAACCGGGCGAGCTTGCGGTCAGAGGCCCGGGCGTGATGAAAGAGTACTACAAGAACCCGGAGGCCACAAAGGACACCCTCGTTGACGGATGGCTGCTCACCGGCGATATGGCCCGGGTAGATGAAGACGGGTTCATCTGGCTGGTGGACCGGAAGAAAGACATCATCATTACGGGCGGTGAAAACATCTTCCCTGTGGAGATCGAGGACTACCTCATGGAGAACAAACAGATTCAGGACGTGGCCGTCATCGGGCTCCCTGACGAGCGGCTGGGTGAGATCGTTACAGCGGTTATCAAGGTAAAACCGGGGGTCACGATGACCGAAGCCGATATCCTTGCGTTCTGTGAAGGGTTGCCTCGATACAAAAGACCCAGGAAAATCATTTTTGGCGATGTCCCAAGAAATCCTACCGGAAAGATCGAAAAGCCCAAACTCAGAAAGGCGTATGCGGGCATGGCGGAGAGTTTCAGGATATAGGACCGAAACGCTGAGATTGGGAATTGAGAAATTGAGAAATTGAGGGATTGAGAGATTGGGGAATTATTGCGGTTCGTTCAGGCCCGGGCGAGAGGTGTTGCAAGGCCATCGGCTTTAATATTTTTCCTTAACCACCAACGATTGGGAGGCAGAACATGCACAGACTATTAACGGATATGCCGGGAGAAGAAATGCTTCTGCTGGGCAACGAGGCCATTGCCCGGGGCGCCCTTGAGGCGGGTGTCTCTTTTGCCACATGTTATCCGGGAACGCCTTCTTCCGAGATCCCGGAAAATTTCTTCAATATCAGCCGGGAGACCGATCTCTACTTCGAATACTCCACCAACGAAAAGGTGGCCCTCGAGGTGGGCGCCGGGGCGGCGGTAGCAGGCCTGAGGACCATGGTGACCATGAAACACGTGGGGATGAACGTTGCCTCTGACCCGCTCATGACCCTGGCGTACGTGGGCGTCAAGGGAGGCATGGTCATTATCAATGCAGATGACCCTTCACTGTTCTCCAGCCAGAACGAACAGGATAACCGCTACTATGCACGTCTCTCAGGTCTCCCCATGCTGGAACCCACGAATCCCCAGGAGATGAAGGACATGACCGTAGCGGCCTTTGATCTCTCAGAGGAGCTGGCGCTTCCGGTCATTATCAGGACCACCACGAGACTGGCCCATATCAGAGGGCCGGTTCGCCTCGGGACATTGAGGCCGATTCAGACAAAGGCCCATTTTGAGAAAAAGCCGTTTCATTATGTTGCGGTACCAGCGGTTTCCCGAAATCTTCACAAGCTGCTTCTGGAAAAATATGATCGCGCTTTGGAAAAATCAGAGACCTCGTCCTACAACCAGATCATCGGCAAGGGAAAATGGGGGATTGTGGCCAACGGGGTCAGCTTCAACTATGTGACTGACGCGGTGTCAGACCTGGGGATAACGGACAAGGTCAGCATCCTCAATCTGGGGTTTTCATGGCCCCTGCCTGAGGCGCTCTGCTCGCGATTCCTGAAAGGAGCAGACAAGGTCCTGGTCGTCGAGGAACTGGAGCCTATTAATGAAACCGAACTGAGGGCCGTTGCCCAGGGAAACGGTATCTCCATACCGATCCATGGAAAAGGAACCGGGGCCCTTTCCCGCCTCTATGAGTACGATCCTGGAATGGTCCGAAATGCGGTGGCCCGGTTCTTTGGTGTCGATTATACGCCCTTTGAAATGCTCGATACCTCAGATACCCCGCCCCTTCCGGGAAGGCCGCCCAATCTCTGTGCAGGATGTCCGCACCGGGCCACCTACTATGCGGTCAAGCAGGTTTATGGCGCCGACGCCATCTACCCGACGGATATCGGATGTTATACCCTGGGGCTTTTGCCTCCCATTTCCATGGCCGATTTTGTCATCTGTATGGGCTCGTCGGTCAGTTCAGGCTGCGGGTTTTCCAGGGCCACGGACCAGAAGGTCGTGTCCTTCATCGGGGATTCCACTTTTTTTCACTCAGGCATCACCGGACTGGTGAATGCGGTTCACAACCGGCACAACTTTACGCTGGTGATCCTGGACAACGGCACCACCGCCATGACCGGGCACCAGATCCATCCCGGTGTGGACACGACCCCCATGGGTATCGAGCGGACCCGCATTTCCATCGAGAACCTGGTAAGGGGGCTTGGCGTTGAGGACGTCCATGTTGTGAAGCCTTTCAAGCTGAAAAAGACCATTGAGGCGGTAAAGGCCGCCAAAGAATACAACGGTATATCGGTCATCATATCACAGGAGCTGTGCCCCCTCTTTGCAAAGGCCACAGGTCAGTTCAAGAAGGCCCGGCCGTTTCACATCAACCCTGATAAATGCAAGAATCACAGGGACTGCATCAATCTTCTGGCCTGCCCCGCCATGTACCTTGACGGCGACCAGGTTGAAATAGACAAAAACCTCTGTATCGGATGTTCCGTCTGTGCGCAGGTTTGTCCTGAAAATGCAATTTTACCGCTGAAGGCTTAAACAGGGAGGCTTCTTATGGAAACAAGACGGTTGGTTTTTATCGGCGTGGGAGGGCAGGGCAACCTGCTGGCCTCCCGCCTGTTGGGGGAGGCCGCCCTCTCCATGGGGATCCCCACGGTGGTGAGCGAGATACACGGCATGGCCCAGAGGGGCGGCATTGTCGAATCGGCGGTCCTGCTGGGCGATGTGACCAGCCCTATCGTGTCGAACGCCGAGGCCGATGTGCTTATCGGATTCGAGCCCCTGGAGACCCTCCGGGCCCTTGCCAAGTGCAACAAAGACACGGTGGTGATCACCAACACGCATCCCCTCCCGCCCTTTACCGTGGCCATCGGACAGGGGGTGTATCCCCCTGTGGAGGAAAGCCTGAGACTGATCCGGAACAAGGCCCGCAGGGTGATTGCACTGGATGGCAACGCCATTGCGGAATCGGTCGGGAATCCCCTCTCCCTCAACATGGTGATGTTGGGGGCACTGATTGGTTCAGGGACCATCCCAATAGGCGCCGCGGTGATGAAAAAGGTCCTCGAAAAATCCACCAAGAAGGCCTTTTTGGAATCCAACCTGAAGGCCTTTGACATGGGGATGGAAAAGGCCAATTGAGGAGGTTCCGGTTGGAGAGCGAAACGAGCGTTCGCAGGAAAAGTGAAAGGCTGTGCATTTTTCAGGGGCGCTCCCGGATCTTGAGCTTCAGCAGAAGATCGCCCTTCAGGCCCCCCGGCAGCTCTCTTCCCATGCCCTCGAGCCGCAGGGTCGTTCCCTCTTTGACCCCGGGGGGCACTGTAACGTTAAGAAGCCTTCTCTGGAAGGCCCAGGGGATGTTGACCCGCTTTCGAGAGCCTCTAAGCGCTTCTTCGGGAGTGATGACCAGGGTGCCGTAAAGGTGGGGGTCATTCGATGTGGCAGTGGTATGAATGGCCTGCAGATGGGGTGTCTTTTTTCTGGCCGTTTTGCTTTTCACGACCCGGGTGATTCCGGTTTCCGGGACCCTGGCAAAGAGCTTCAGGCAGATGATTCCGAAGAGAAATCCACCGATGTGGGCCCACCAGGCAATGCCCCCTTCCTGGGCCGGGCTGAGGGAAGCGCTGACCAGCTGAAAAACAAACCAGAGGCCAAGGAAAAAGAAGGCCGGAAGCTCGATGAAAAAAGGGATGAACAAAACAGGGATCAATGTCAGGATTCTGGCCCCCGGATGGAGGATGAAATAGGCCCCCATGACCCCGGCGATGGCGCCGCTGGCCCCCACCGTGGGAATCTGGGAGTGCCAGTTGAGAAAGAGATGAGAGAGACCGGAGACCCATCCGCACAGGAGATAAAAGAGGAGGTATCGTACAGGTCCCAGGCGGTCCTCCACATTGTCGCCGAAGATATACAGCGACCACATGTTGAAGAGGATATGCCAGAAATCACCATGAACAAACATGAAAGAGAGGAACGAAAAAAGCTGCTGGCCCAGGGTGAAATAACCGGCCACAAAAGGATCGGAGTACCTCGCCGGGACCAGCCCGTAGAGAAGGATAAAATGGTCTATCCCTGCCCCTTGAGAGAGCTGAATAAGGTACACCCCCACATTGACGGCGATAATCAGGTGGGTGATGATCGGATAATTTCTCGATTCAACGGTATCACGGATAGGAATCATAACATGCCATGTCTTTCGATGGGAACAGGCGGGAGTGACAAGGCTTCACTTTCTGCGGCTTGTTCTTGTCAGGATCTCCTTCATGACGGCTTCATCCATCAATTCCAGGTCTGAGGGGAGGACACGACGGTCCACATCATGGCGGACCACCGGCACGTCCGAGCTGATATAGCCGTAAATGAGGTCGTGGGCGTTATCCTCATCCTTGAGCACACAGCCTGACGGGAGTTGAAGAGGCCTGTCCATGCCGCACTGTCTCAGGATATCGATGATGTAATTTTTGCCGGTGGCATGCCGCATATCCGAGGGATTTATTGAAGGCCTGAGGAATCCGGCATCCGCGTACAGGAGTTCCAGGTTGGGGAACACGCTCAGGATATTCATGTGAAATGCTACCCGGAAGCCCTCGCGGGTCAATCGGCCCTTGAGTCGGGCGATCCTCCGGTAGTTGGCCCTGACATCTTCCGCGTCCTTGGCCGGCAGATCCAGGATGAGCGAGATCTCAAGAAAAATGTCTCTGCTCATGTACCGGATGATATTGTCAACGGCCATATCCACTTCCTCCCTCGTGTACCCTTTAGCCACCTGGGCCAGGGAGAAATCCGAGGTTGATTCAAGCCCTATGAGCAGGCAGTTCACATAGCGGTTCAAAAACGCGATATAGTCTTTCTTCTTGAGCAGGGTAATGCCGGTGTAGATAGTGATGTGGTAGTCTTTGATCTGCTCCAAAATCTCTTGAACCCGGGTCGAGCCACTCCTGAAATACGAGTCGATAAACCGGATATGATCGGACCCGAAACCGTTCATGAGACGGTGGATGGAATCCGCTGCCCTGCCGACCTCCCGGCCCTCCAGAAAATCCATCCTGGGGAGCCCCCTGTAGGTGCAGAATTTGCACTTTCCATACCAGCAGTGGTTGTTGAATCCGAGATGGACCGGCACATCATCGGCCCCCCTGTAAAGGTCTTTCAAGAAATCCCTCTCACAGTCATACACCGTACTGTAGTCATTCTGTACGATGGCGGCGTCTTTCCAGTCCAGGATGAACTGATAGAGGTCTGTGTTTAAATCGATATTGCCTGAAACAATCATCAGGTTTTTAACCAGTTTTGAGGGAGGAACGCCCATCCGCTCCATGAATTTCCGGATAAAGGCGCCGGACAGCCCGATATTGATGAGAGGACCGCCCAGCACCACCTTCCTGTCCTTTTCGAGCAGGTGCTTCAAAATGAGCAGGTCGCAGAAGTTGAGACAGGTCAGGATATTCACCTCTGTGTCCGTATCTGCCAGGATATACGGATCGAAATATCCCTGGGCCATGAACACGTAGAAGATATTGTAGACCATATATTTCTGGCCCAGAAACGAAAAAACGTTCGGGGAGCATCGCGATTCGGCAGTTGACAGAATTCGGGCATAGAGATCGGTATCGATATGGGAATCAAACGGCCTCACCGGCATATCGCTGAAGGTGACATGGAGTTTTTCATTGCGCAGGAGGTTTTCTGTAATGATTCTCGTTGCCATGGGGTAAAACGGTTTGAACAGCGGGGGATAGATATAGGTAACGTCCATCAATGCTTCTCCATTTGCGCGATGCCTTGATGTTCTGCAACGATCTCTTTGAGGAGCAGAAAGAGCGGATCATCCCCCAGCCCGTTTTTCGCCGCGGCATCGAGCACCTCGGTCAGGAACATCAGCCGGGACCAGTCAAAGGGCTTATTCCTGAGGCCCCTGACCTTATCGAGGGTCAGATCGCCGGAAAAGCTGGGGGGGATATCATGACCCAACGCCCTGAAGGCCAGCATGGTGCGGACGCACTTGTCACAGACACAGCAGTTGGTATCCGGGGGCGTGTCGTACCGGTACTGGCCCTCCCAGCACACCTTCAGGTTGGCGAGCGCCTCGGGCCAGGCAAAGAGGGCCTTCAGCTTTTCCACTCTTGTAAACACCATGTCGTGATGGATCTCAAAGCTGTCGCTCGACAGGAGTCGATCGGTTAAGGGGTGGCTTCCCCAGGGGGACAGGTGCCGGTAGGAATGACTGCTCCCCACGAGGCAGCCGCCGCATATCTTCCTGAACAGAGAGGCGGTCGAGGCAAGGACGCAGGCATGAGAGGTCCAGAATCGCTTGATGGAGAGGAGGTATTTGAGATTGGTCCTGACGTTTATAAATCGCAGACCTTTACAGCCTGAAAAGAGCCGCCTGTTCCTTTCCACAACCGCTTTGCATTCCGTATCATAGTCGATATTGACGTCGAAACCCTCAATGTAGAGAATGGTGTTAATGTCGAACAACTTCCGCTTGATCGGACCCCGCCGCAGGATATGATTGAGGGCGCTGAATGCCCCGTCCACCCCCCCGGAAAAACTGAGCATTACCTTGTTGTTGACCTTTTCCTCTTCGACTTCTCTCTCGGGTACGATCTCGATCTGCCGGTATTTTTCAGGGAACCATACGCTGAAGACAAGCTGGTATTCCTCAAGATTGTCGAGCAGAGAGCGAGAGACCGGACCGTGGACCTTCAGCGTCGCCTTATCTTCCATGGCCTTCAGCAATGCGGCGATTGCAAATGCGTCCATCAGGTCACAGGAACAGTATTCCCATTGATCGAAGGGGACAGCGTACCACAGGTTCAAATCCCGATCATACGGCCTTGCCATTCGAACGCGGATCTTGAATTTGCCGATATCATCACATCGCTCTATGGTATCCAGATACAGGTCCAGATGTCTCATCCCTGTCCTCAAAGCCCCTTCCTGACATCCCCAAGACATCAAATGCCCGGGAAAGACCCGGGCACAGACTGCCTGACGCGCTCTCAGCTATCTGCATGTAACATCCCTGCGGCGGGACATCGTGGGAACCGTTTCGTTGAAACGTTTATTGACTGTAAAATGATAGGCGCCTCAATGCCTTATCTTTTCATGCAACTGACGCAGTCTGTTGCTGAGGGCCTTGCAGATGTGGAGGGCGATCTGCGGGTATTCCCTGACAATTTCTGTAAATTCCTGCTTGTGAAGGACAAGAAAACGGGAATCTTCCGCCGTGCGAATCGTCGCAGATCGAACCGCATCTTCAAAAAGGGCCATCTCTCCGAAATAATCGCCGGCCCCGATCCGGGCCAGTTCAATTTCCTGGCCCCCCTCTTCTCCCTTTCCCTTGATAACGGAAACATTCCCATTGATAATGAGGAACATGGTCTCGCCGGTTTCGCCCTCTTTTATGACAATTTCACCTACCGGATATTCAACTTCCTCTGTCACGGAAGCAATGGCCGCCAATTCGCTTACCGAAAGGCCCTCAAAGATATTGATATTTTTCAGTCGTAAGACTCTTTCTGGAATAGAAATCTCTTTTTCCATTGTTTCCTCCATGCTGCCGGGGCCGTGATCTTCCCTATCCATGGCACGCAGCGCCATCTGCTGAATATGACGGTTTTCCGATCCGGTCAACTCTCGGATGGTTTCCATGTCGACACCGTCCCTCCCCTGATTGGCGATCAGAAAGAGGGTCAACACGACCGTAACCCAATCCTGCTCGGCCAGGAGATGAGAGCAGATAGCGCCCTTGTCCGTTGCGAAATGGGGCAGTTTGAAACGTTTCATCCCCTTTTTCAGGGTCTCAGCCGGGGGGCCGCCTTCCAGGAGCGGGAGCATGATGCCCGACAGGGAAGCGTCCAGCAGATCATCCAGGGCCTCTAAGCTGTTGGATCGCCGGCGGCTGTCCGAGGAGAAAAGGCCTCGCCAGACAATCCGCATCTGGCCCGAACGATCCTCCGTAGCCAGGACCCGAAGGACGTTTTCCAGTTCCATCTGTTTCTTGTTTTCAAGATGGTCTATGATCAGATCCCTCTCCTGGCTGTCAGGAATGCCTCGTAGACTTTCGATGACAGCCAGATGTCCGTAGCAGCGCTCGACCTGAGAACGGGCGAAACGGTAGATATCCAGATCTCTGATGTTCAGCAGATCTAAAAGGTCGAATATCCCCTCACGCACCTTACGACGCGGTATGTTCAGCGATTCAACAAGGATCTGGGCATTCTGATGCGAAGCGGCCTGGATTTTTTCCTCGGCCAGTTGAAAAACCCGTTCCGAGGCGTCATCCATCAGGCCGATGACCGTCCTTATGGCATCATCGTCCCGCACTTCAAAGGCTTCCAGTGCCGCCAATCGCACCGCCTCCGCGGGGTGATAAAGGTATGTCGCAGCGAACCTGTTGGGCTTCGGGGCGTCGAGGCGGTGAAGGGCAGTCAGAAGATGTGCGAGGATCGACGCATCCACTTCAGTGTCGAGCATTTCCTCCAGGCGTGGAATATACGATCCATCTCCTGTCTGGCCCGCTGCAATAAGGCCGGCCCTCTTTTCAGATGGATCGTCCGATTCCAGCCATCTGTCAATGACACCCCTGTATGCCTGGGGGGATTTGCGGTAAAGGCCGACGACCGCGTATGCCTTGATTTCCGGATCACGGGCGTTCTCAAAAATATTTTTCAGGAAATCCTGAAAAGGTTCGGCAGGCATTCGGTTGGCCGCCTTGAGTACCGCAATGGTGCGTTCTTTCTTTGCGGGGTCGGCCAGCTCACTTAAGACAGGTAGGGCTTCCTCCCCAATGTCCGGAGAAAGCATATCCAGGAGGGCTGTGGCAGTCCTGTCGTCATTGTCCCTGATAACCGACAGCAATTTCCTGTCGAACCCCTCGATCGGCTGGTCCCTGAGCAGACGGGCATACCACAGGGACGTGTCACCCCGGGAGTGGACAAACGCCTCCAGCATCTGGGTCTGGATTTTCTTGTCCGCAAAAACACTGTTGACGTCCTTTTCTTCCAGGGACTTGAGATCCAGAAGGTTTCTGGAGATCAGGTCCAGGAGGATTTTCGAGTAGTTCTTTTTGAGAACAAACCCGGTGATAATCCAAAACCCCCCGACGATCATGGCGAAGACGGAAAGGTATCTGGGGTGGAAAAGCCCCTCCGAGATCATAATCGTCCCGGCGCCCATGAGGATCCCGATGCGGACCACCGTGCCGCGCAGAAAGGGCCGGATGGTTGCCCGGTATTCCACGGGAAAAAGTCCCATCAGGACGGCCCGGGCCGGGTTGTTCATGGTGGTCCGCAGCACATTGGTGGAGACCCTGGCGTACATGGCCGAAAAAATATCGAACTTGAGGAGAAAGGCCAGAAAGGCGAGGACATAATTGAAGGGATGAAACATCAGGACAATGGGAAGGCCCCACCGGCCGTATACCCTTCCCACAAACAGCAAAATAACGAGGCTCACGACATTCATGGAGCCGCGGAAGTAGCCGTAAAAGGCGAGCATCCCTCCCTGGGTGGCAAAGGCGTTGTTCACGGTGAAGGCGAACAGGTAGTTCATGACCGGAATAAGGATGTTGGGAAGAAGCGTCAAAAAGATGAGGATCTTGACCAGGAGGGACTGTTTCACCAGGGGCCACACGTCCTTGAATTCCCGGATAAATGATGCGCGCTGCTGACCTTTCTTTCTTTTCTTTCCTCCCACAAGAAGCGATGGGAATTTCACCCCCATCTTTTTAACGGTAAGGGCCCCCAGGCTTGAAGTGACGGCGTAGGCCAGCATGAGGTTGTCCATGGAGATGAGCTTGGCCAGGGAAGGCGTGGCAAAACTCCCGATCATGCCGCCCACCACGCCGCCGGCCGTTAGCAGCGGGAAGATGCGTTTCGACTGACGGGTGTTGAAGAGGTCGTTGGCCAGGTTCCAGAACATGAGGATAAACAGCACTTCGCATTGGGCCTTCATGACATAGAGAATCGGATAGAGGATGGCGAAGCCCAGGGGAATGGCAAAACGGAGGGCCCCCACGGATACGGCACAGATGATAAGGGTGTAGGACAGCATCCGGCTTCCGGGGGTCCTGTTCATGATCCCGGTCAGGAATGCCATGAGGAAAAAGGTCGTGAATGAGTTAATCACCTGAACAACGGGAAGGTATTGAACGCCGTATCGCTTCAGGAAAGCGGTTTCCGCAAAATTGTTGAAGAGAATATCGGAGATGCTGATGAAAAAAAAGAGGAGAAGGACCCACAGGAAAAGGGCCATCTCATCTTCATAGACTTTCAGCCAGTTGCCGATGAACTTGAGCATCAGGTGGCCTCGCTGTTGAACAAGGGAAAATTCAGTGAGTCAGCCTACATTCCAGGCCGTTTCTGTGTCAAGGCTTTAAATCGGACCCGCCGTGACCGACCTGGCTTGCAGGGCCCAAGAAGCAACGATTGGATGACAGGCCCTGCTTTATATCACAGCCGGCACTTTCAGGGTATCCCTTTTTTGTTATCTCCTTTGTGGAAAACGTCAGTCCAGATAATCCTGTCTGACGGGAGAAAAGACCTCCACCATGACCGAGTCTTCAAGGACCAGGGCGGCGTGGGCAACATGGCCGGGGAGACACCAGCTGTCTCCGGGGCCGGCTTCAAACGTCTCATCGGCCACAATGAACTTTATCTTGCCGGAGACCAGGTATCCGGTCTGTTCGTGGGGATGGCTGTGCTCAGGCACCCTGCTCCCCTTCTTAATCCTGAATTCGCACAAATGGGTCTTTTCACCGTTTACCAGAGTCTTCAATCGAACGCCCTCTGCCAACAGCCTGTAACCGCTATCATCCTTGCGATAAAACATCCTGCCGTCTCCTATTGCTTGTTGCGGCGTTTCGTCAGGATCTCGATGACCTTCCTGTCGGGCGGTGGGAATGTGAGGGCCGAAAGTTCCTTCCAGTCCACCCACCTGACCTCCTGGCACTGAAGGGGCAGGGGCTCGCCCCTCACCCAGGTACACTTGAAAACGTGAAGTGATATCCACTTATCCCCATACTCATGGTCCACCGTCAAAAGGGACGCATCCACCCGTGCCTCAATCCCCAGTTCCTCACCTATCTCCCGTTCAAGACATTCCCTGAGACCCTCTCCCGCTTCCTGCTTGCCCCCGGGGAACTCCCAGAATCCTTCGAGATGCTTGCCTTTTGCACGTCTCGAAATGAGAAGCTTCCCGTCTTTCCAGATCAGCCCGGCGGTGACATCATAGCGAGGTTTCCTGCCTTTCTCAGGCACCCAGCCTAATCCTCCTCATCCTGTCCGACGCCTTTCAGCCGCAATCTGAGATAGGACTCCTGGGCCTCGGTGTGCTCGGGGGATATCTCAAGAACCCGCTTGTAGGCCCTCGCGGCCCCGGCGATATGATTATTCTTTTCTCTGAGCCTTGCCAGCTGGAGCCACAGGTCAAGATCATTCGGCCTCAGTTTGAGGATCTCTTCCATCTGCTCCATGGCCTGAGGCTCCTTGCCGGTCTTCAAATACGCGAAAACAAGGTACCCCCGGAAATTGGGATCCTCAGGGTAGGCCGCTACGGCCTGTTTCATTATGCCGATGATGCCGTCGTAGGCCTTTTTGGCCCGAAGGCTTTCAAACATCTCCTGGATCAGGAGGTCGATATCCTTCGGCTTTTCACCCAGCAGTTGCTCCATCTGGCGGATGGCCAGATCCTCTTTGCCGGTCTTCAGGTATGCGGAAATCAGGTGTTTCTGGAGGGAGGTCGCTTCGGGGTTGGCCTTCAATCCCTTCTGGAGGAGAGGAATCATGGTGTCGTAATCGCCCTTCTGCCTCAGATAATCACCGATGAAATCATAAATGTCCGCCTCCCCCGGTCTCAGTTCTACAATCGTAACGGCCTCCTTGAAGGCTGATGGAAGATCATTTTCCCTTTTGTATATATCAAAAAGGATCCCGTGGATATCTGCATCTTCCGGGTGTGATGTCACGTAGCGCTTGAAATAAGGCAATGCACCTTTGATGTTGCCCTCTTCATATTCCAGGGCCCCAAGGTTGTAGACGATGGTATCATCCTGGGGCTTGAGCGCAAGGATCTTCTGGTAAATGGTCTTCAGGGCCTTTTTGTCGCCCTCTTTTTCCAGCACCCGTGCGATCAGGACAAGGGCTGTCAGGGAGTCCGGTTTCTTTTGGAGGACCTCGGTGAGATACGCCCTGGCCTTTGGGTGTTGTCCTCTTTCCATCAGGTTCCGGGCCAGCCTGATCCGTCCTTCAAGATCATCGGATTTCAATGTGAGGGCATTGTCCAAATAGAAATCCGCCTTTTCTTTCTGACCTGTTTTTTCATAAAGATAAGAGAGGTTGTAATGAAGGTTTGCATCCCTCTGATCCAGTTTGGCGGCATTGAGGTAGGCGCCGATCGCTTTCTCGTATTCATGGGTCTTTGTATAAAGATATCCGAGACGCTTGTGCACCTCAAGCCCTTCTCCCTCGTTCATTCGCTTCAACAGGGCCTCGTACTCATGGATAGCCCCGTTTATGTCCTTAGCTTCCTCCAGTTTCACGGCATAGGCCTTCCTCGACGTTACATCGTTCGGGTTCAGCCGGATGAGTTTTTTGAGGTTTTCCACAATGCCGTTCGTGTCGTTCATCTCCCGGTAAATACTCAGGAGTTCGGTCAATGTCTCAGCATCGTCCTTTTCGGCTGCCATTGTTTCCAGCAACACGGCGGCCTTTTCCCATTGATCAAGGGCCTTGTACTCATCGATCAGACGCCGCTTGATCTGACTGTTTCCGGGCAGCAGGCGCCGGCCCCGCTCAAGAAGGGCGATTCGACGTTCCGTATCGATAATTCTGTCGGCCTTATCCAGCCAGTCTTCGGCATAGGGTTCGACGACCCAGATGACCTCCCCTATATCCTGGTTGTAATGTTTTATGCGAATCACAAACCGGTAGCGATCAAAGGGGTTCTGTTGAGGCAGCAGATCGGCAAGGGTCAAGGTTTCGTATCGAAGGGCGTTCACATCAAACCCTTCGGCGGACAGGCGAACGTTCAGATTGAGAGGTATGTTGGTGGATATGGAGAGGATGTTGATCCTGTCATTGGGGTGCAGGGACAGGGTTTCGCCTGAAAGGAGCTTCCGCGTATCTTGGTTGATGCGGATGGTGATGGCATTGAAACGGGGTGAATCGGTGATCTTGTTGCGCCACAGCCACCAGCCACCGGCCAGGGCGCCTGACAACAACACGATGATCACCCAAAAGGTTCGCCTGCGTTGGGCTTGCTTTTTCTTGCTCTTAACTGGCAATCGGCGACCTCAAAGGATTGGGGAGCCCTTGCGTTACAAATCCATCAGGAATCCTCAACCCTTTTTTGCTCTGCTCCGTTTGCCGAATTTGCCTTCCCAGATGAGAAGGACCGGACTCGCCACGAAGATGGACGAGTAGGTCCCGACCAGGATCCCAACCAGCAAGGCAAAGGCAAAGTCATGGATAACGCCCCCGCCCAGGACAAAGAGGGCCAGAACGACGATCAACGTCGTTGAAGAGGTAAGAATGGTCCGACTCAGGGTTTCATTGATGCTGATGTTCATGGTCTGCTCAAAGGGTCTTCTCCTGAAACGCCTCAGGTTTTCCCGTATCCTGTCAAAGACGATAATGGTATCGTTGAGCGAGTATCCCACGATCGTGAGGAATGCCGCAATAATCGACAGCGATATCTCCCTTTCAGTCAGGGCAAAGGCGCCTACCGTAATGATGACATCATGGATCAGGGCAATGATGGCGCCCAAGGCATATTTCAGGTTCAAGAACAGGCACAGGCTGAGCGTAACGATCAATGCAATGAGAATAAGCCAGGTCACGCTGACGCCGAATCCGGATGTGATATAGACGACAAAGGCCAGGGATATCGCCATGATGATGGACATCAGCCACTTGAGTTCAAATCGCCCCGAAATATAGATGGCAATGAACAGCAGGGAATAAAAAATGGCAAACAGCGCTTTTTGTCTCAGGTCGTCGCCCACCTTGGGCCCGACCATCTCCACCCGCCTGATGTCGACGCCCTTTCCGAAATCGGCCTTCAGGGCCTCTTCCACACGGTCGCTCAAGCCGGTTAATTCCACATCGGTCTGCCTGATCCGGATCAGGTACTCAGACCCGTCTGTCTCGCCGAATCCCTGGACGATGCTGTCTTCCAGTTGAACGGATCGAAGGGCCTTCTTGATGTCGGACGGAGACGTCTTCTGTTCCATTTTGACCTGGACCACGACGCCCCCTGAAAAATCTACGCCGTAGTTGGGCCCGCCCCTCCAGATCAGCAGAAGGATGGTGGCGAGAATCATCAGGCCGGAAAATACGAATGCGATGCGGCGCTTTCCGATAAAATCGATATTGATCCCTGGTTTAATGAATTCCATGTGTTGGCTCCGATTGGTCGTTGGTTATCCGTCACGGGTCATTGATCCATGCCGGTGTGATTTAAGCGATTGCCTAAATACTGAGTTTTTTCATGTTGCGCTGTACATAGAGATAATCGAAAATGATCCTGGAAACGAAGATCGCGGTAAAGAGACTGGCCAGGATGCCGATACTCAGGGTCACTGCAAACCCCCTGACGGGCCCGGTGCCGAATTGAAAGAGCACGAGGGCCGCGATCAGCGTCGTGACCTGGGCGTCCAGAATGGTTACAATGGCCTTGCTGTATCCTCCGTCGATGGCGGCCCGAGCTGTCTTCCCCAGCCGCAGTTCCTCCCGGATCCGCTCGAAGATCAAAACGTTGGCATCCACCGACATGCCGATGGTAAGGATGATCCCGGCAATGCCGGGCAGGGTCAGGGTGGCGCCGAAAAAGGCGAGCCCCGCCATGATGAAGACGATATTCAGAAGCAGGGCCAAATCAGCAATGATCCCCGACAGGCCGTAATAGATCAGCATGAAGAGGATGACGATGGCGCCGCCGATGAGCATCGACTTGAAGCCCTTTTCGATGGAATCCTTTCCCAGGGAAGGGCCCACGGTTCGCTCTTCGATAATCTTGACCGGCGCGGGAAGCGCCCCTGCCCTCAGTACAATCGCCAGATCCCTGGCCTCATCCATGGTGTAGCGCCCGGTGATCTGGGCCTTGCCGCCGGAGATCTTATCCTGAATCACCGGGGCTGAATTGACCTTGTTGTCAAGGACGATGGCCAATCGCTTTTTAATATTCTGGCCGGTTACCTGTTCAAAAATTCTGGCGCCCCTGGCATCGAATGAAAGGGACACGTACGGTTCGTTGTACCGGCTGTCTATCTGAACCCTGGCATCTGTGATATACTCACCGGTAAGCGCCGTTCTTTTTTTCAGGAGGTAGGGGACCTTTGTTTGCCGGCCGGTCTTGGGATCGATGGCAATCTGGTAAAGGATTTCATCCCCGGGGGGGATTTTCCCCTGAAGGGCCTCTTCCACACTGTTCTCCTCGTCAACCAGCTTGAATTCGAGGAGTGCCGTTTTACCGATCAGGGCAATCGCCCGTTTGGGGTCTTTCACCCCGGGCAATTGAATCAGAAGCCTCTGTTCCTCCTGTGGACGGATGTCCGGTTCGCTGACCCCGAACTGATCGATCCGGTTCCGGATGGTCTCCAGGGCCTGATCCACGGCCATTTTCATGATCCGGTTTTTGGCCTTGGAATCCAGGGCAAGCTGAAACGCCGGTTTCCCCTCTTTCTCGGGGAGCGATTCCACCTTAAAATCAGGGTAACCGGCTGTTGCCATGTCCAGGAAAACCTCTGTGTCCTCCGGCCGCATGAGGATGATGTCAACGCCGCTGAGACCGGTCCGCTTCAACTCGAGATACCGCACCCTGTCCTTGCGCAGATCCCGTTTCAGCTCCTCGACGACCCTCTCCAGATGATTTTCAACGGCCTTGGCTGCCTGGACCTCCAGAACAAGATGCATGCCCCCTTGCAGGTCAAGACCCAGATGTATACTTTCTTTTGGCAGAAAACTCGACCACCAGACGGGAAGTCCGCCGGTCAGAGACGGCACGAGATAGATCACAGCTGCCAGAATTGCAAACAGAACGATGACGCCACGCCACCTTAGACTTTTCAACACGTGCGACTCCCAGATTTCGATTGATAGTGAATGGGTAAATCAGGCTGAAAATCTACTGCTCCCTTCCGGTTATGCCGGAAATAGAGCCCCTTGATACCTTGACCCGAACCTTGGGCGCTATCTCCATGGTTACCACATCATCGGTCAAACCGGTTACGACCCCGTGAAGCCCGCCCGAACTGACAACACGATCACCTTTTTTTATCGATGAGAGCAATTGCTTATGCGCCTTGGCCTTTTTTTGCTGCGGCCTGATGAGCAGAAAATAGAAAATTGCGAACATGAGAATCAGGGGTATAAACGCTCCAAATCCACCCCCCTCTCCGCCTGCTCCACCTTTGCCGCCGGTTCCCATGGCATACGCCAAAAAGTCCATCATAAAACCTCCTTTCAACCCAGCCCTTTTTTTTGAAGTTCATAGAATGCTGCCCGGTATTCTGTCAACCTGTCTTCTCGAACAGCAGTGCGAATGCCTGCCATCAGACGAGAATAGTACGCGAGATTATGGATGGTGTTCAACCTGTAAGACAATATTTCCCTCGTCATGAAAAGGTGCCTCAAGTAGGCCCTGGAATAATTCTCACAGGTATAACAGTCGCAGCCTTTCTCGACAGGCCTCTCGTCTTCAGCATACCGGGCGTTTTTAATAGTCATCCTGCCCCTTGATGTAAACAGGGTCCCGTTTCTGGCATTTCGTGTGGGCATGACACAATCAAACATATCAACGCCCAGGGTAACGGCCTCTACGATATCTTCCGGGGTACCGACACCCATCAGGTAAACAGGTTTTTCAGGAGGGAGAAAACTGATGGTCTCCCTGATGACCCGTTGCCGGGTAGCCGGATCCTCCCCAACGGAAAGACCCCCCAGAGCATAGCCATCAAACCCCATTGCAACCAGCTCCCGGGCGCTGATTTCCCTCAGATCCGGATAGATGCCGCCCTGGACAATGCCGAACAGGGCCTGGTCACCCCTCTTCTTCCGCTCCTGCGATCTTCGGGCCCACGACGTGGTGAGACGGACAGACCTGCGGACATATTCATGGTCAGAAGGATAGGGCGCGCATTCGTCAAAAGTCATGATGATATCCGCACCCAGCATCTCCTGGATGTCGATGGCCTCTTCAGGACCGATGAAGTGACTGGACCCGTCGATATGAGACCGGAATGTCACCCCTTCATCCGTCAGGGTCCTCAGGGGGGTCAGGCTGTACACCTGAAACCCCCCGCTGTCTGTCAAGATGGGCCCGGACCAGTTCATGAACCGATGCAGGCCTCCCAAACGACCGATAACCCGGTGCCCCGGCCTGAGGTACAGGTGATAGGTATTGGCCAGAATCACCGTGACGCCTGCTTCGGCAAGGTCCTCCGGCGATACGGCCTTTACCGATCCCCGGGTCCCGACCGGCATGAAAACCGGCGTTTCAAAATTTCCGTGAGGAGTCTGGATCTCCCCGGTCCTGGCCCTGTAACCCGGGACCCTGTGTGTAATCCTGAATTCCAAGCGTCTTCCGGAATCGGGGTAACGTTACAGTAATGTTGTGAATCAAGGAATTCTCTAATCCCCCGATTCACACGATCAACATCGCGTCGCCGTAGCTGTAGAACCTGTATCTCTTTTCAACGGCCCGGCTATAGGCCCGCTTTATCAGGTCGAGACCGGCAAAGGCAGAGACCAGGAAGAGCAACGAGCTTTTCGGCAGGTGAAAGTTGGTGATGAGCCCGTCCACAACACGAAAAACAAACCCCGGGGTAATTAAAAGTTCTGTTTTGCGCTCGCCGGGGATAACTGAACCATCGGGCGTGGAGGCACTCTCGAGCGCCCTCACCACAGTTGTTCCTACTGCAATGACCCTGCCCCCGCCCGCCTTCACCTTTTGTATACGATCCGCCGTTTCAGGAGCGATGGCATAATGTTCATAACCCAGGCGGTGCTGCCGGATATCTTTCACCTTGACGGGACGGAACGTGCCGTAACCCACATGGAGGGTCAGCGCAACAACCGCAACGCCCTCTTTTTGAAGCCTGCGGAAGAGATCCCGCGTAAAATGCAGGCCCGCCGTGGGGGCCGCCACAGCACCCCTTCTGGAGGCATACACGGTCTGATACCTTTCCCTGTCATAGCCGTTCAAGGCCGAATCCTTCCCTCTCCTGATATAGGGCGGCAGGGGTACAGAGCCCTTTTCATCCAGGAAGGCGTCTATCCCCCGGTTGCCTGAAAACCTGATTTTCACAAGTCCGTTGTCGAGAACGCTTCTGACTTCTCCGAACACGTCCGTGTCAAAAAAAAGAAAGCTACCCGGTCTCGGACGTCTGGCAGCCTTCATCAAGCAGAGGCGTTCGCGAGGCTCCTCATTTTCTGGGCTTACATGCTCCAGTATCAATAGCTCTACGCGACCCCCGCTCTCTTTGCGTCCAAAGAGTCGGGCAGGGACAACCCGGGTGTCATTGACCACCAGGAGATCGCCCGGCAGGAGCAGTCGCGGGAGATCGAAGAACCTTCGGTCCGAAAATGAACCGCTCGAACGATCTACCGCAAGCAGTCTGGAGTGATCCCGCTTATGGGCCGGCGCCTGTGCTATGAGATCCTGTGGCAGGTGGTAATTATAGGCCTCTATCTCAAGCATTCTCAAATTTCAAATCGCCTATAATAGGCAGAATTTTATTCAAAGTCAAACGATTTTATTCTCTGAAAAAGTAGGTGAGCAGGAGTCCGAACCCCATTGCCAGAAAGCCCACGACCCGGAGATGTGCATTCGGCAGTTCCTGTATCATCGCAATCCACTTCTTCATCTTATCCGGAAAGGCAAAGTAGGGAAGGCCTTCTACGATCAGAACGAGACCCAGCAGGCACAAGAAAAGTTTCATCTTCTGATGACCCTCAAAAGCCGGAATAACAGGTTTACTTAACGCTTGCGGACACCATCTCCCACCTGTGACTGAGGATGGATCGTACCATGAAAGACACTGCCATATCAAGAAATAGACCCGCCGTGTGCTAAGGGGGTGGTGGCCCCGCCGGTTCCCGACCCGCAAAAATCAGGCTTGCTTTTATAGGGTGTTAGCCGTATATTATGAAACCATGGGCGCCTGTCCCGGATTGCTGACTCTGTTTTCCCAAGGCGGCCGATCGGCCCCAACCAAAGCCGTGGCCAGGTTTCAGTCCCGGGGGCCGCGGGAGCGGCTTTCAGCATTCAGGATGTTCCCATTCGTTTTCCTGAAACCGGCTGTAATGGGAAGACCGGGACAGGAAGGGCGCGCAATGACTTGAAATCAACAGAATCATCCTTAATTTTGGAGGCGTATCCATTTTTTGACATATCTCGTGTCAGGAACGCTCAAACAACGGAAGACCCGTTTTATCTGAACCGGCATGTGAACGAGGAACCCATGAAAACAACCCTGGAAACTATCAGCCCTGTCAAGAAAAAGCTGCTGGTCGAGATTGACGCAGAGGAAGTGAACAAAAAACTGAATCAGGCATATGGCGACATCAGGAAACGGGTCAAAATCCCCGGATTCCGGCCGGGAAAGGCCCCGAAGAAGATCCTTGAAAGCTATTATGGCAATCAGATCAGGGATGACGTAACAACGGAACTGATCAGCGAGTCTTTTCCAAAGGCGGTTGACGAGGCGAAGGCCTTCCCCCTGGGCCAACCGGTGCTGGAAAAGGCAGCCCTGAAACAGGGAGAGAATTTCGTCTACTCCGCCATCATGGAGGTACGCCCTGAGTTCGAGGTCAGGGATTATCTGGGATTGCCGGTGGAAAGAGAAATCCTCTCGGTTAGCGAAGAACATGTCCAAAAACGACTCGAAGAGATCAGAACGGCCAACGGAAAACTGGTTTCCATCGCAGAGAAGCGACCCATCAGAGAAGGGGATTATGCAATCGTCGATTACAAAGGATTTGAGAACGGCCAGCCAATGGACGGCATCCAGTCTGCAAACCTCCTGGTAAAGGTAGGGAGACACGACTTTCATCCCAAATTCGATGACGCCCTCATCGGACTTTCCAAAGAGGATGAAACAGAGATTCTTATTGATTTCGAAGAAGAGTTCTATCATAACCGGCTTGCGGGCAGGCAGGTCAATTTCAAGACCCGGATTCTGGACGTCAAAGAACTGGCACTTCCGGAATTGGACGACGCATTCGCAAGCAGCCTGGGTTCTGATTTCAACGACCTGGAAGGTCTCAAAAACGAGATCCGGAAAGCGATCACCTCTCAGGAGGAAAAGCGGATCGACAGAGAACTGAAGCAGAGACTCCTGGAAAAGATCTCGGAAGGGCTCCACTTCGAACTTCCCGAGGTCCTGGTAGAGGCTGAGACGGATTTTTCTGTCAGCAGGTTTAAGGATAATCTGGAAAGAGGCGGATCGAGCCTCGAAAAGATCGGGCTTTCCGAGGAAGGATTGAAGAAAGAGTTCAGGCCGGCCTCGGAGAAACGGGTCCGTGAGATGCTTATATTGGGACAGATTGCCGAACAGGACCAGATCACCCTGACCGATGAGGATCTTGAAGAAGGCTTCAGCGGCTTGGCCGAGAGCATGGGGCAGGATGTGGAGACTGTCAGGAAATACTACGAGGCGGGGGGCCGGGTGGATTCCCTGAAGGAAGAACTGCTCAAGGAAAAAACATTGAAGTATCTGGCTGATCATGCTACCATTTCCGAGGTAAAGAGGGATGCACTTGGCCAGAATACGGTTCGTGAGGCGGAGGAAGGGTAAAATTCATGTTAATACCGATGGTTATAGAACAGTCGAGCCGTGGGGAGAGGGCCTATGACATCTATTCAAGGCTCCTGAAAGACCGCATCATTTTTATCGGAGAGCAGGTGGTTGACCCGATGGCCAATATCATTATCGCCCAGATGCTCTTTTTGGAGTCTGAAGACCCTGACAAGGACATCAATGTCTATATCAATTCTCCCGGAGGATCTGTCACTGCAGGTTTGGCGATATATGACACCATGCAATACATTAAACCCGATGTCGCGACCATATGTATGGGTCAGACAACGAGCATGGCAGCGCTCCTTCTGGCATCCGGAACCAAAGGGAAACGGTATGCCCTCCCCCACAGCAGGATCATGATTCACCAGCCCTTGGGGGGTGCTCAGGGACAGGCTACGGATATTGACATCCACGCGAGGGAGATAATGAAAATACGAGACAACCTCAACGAAATCCTGGCCAGACATACCGGACAGGATATTGAAAGGATCCGTAAGGATACCGAGCGGGATTACTTCATGAGCAGCGAGGAGGCCAGAGAATACGGGATTGTAGACAGGGTGATCAGCAAGCGGGAAATGAAGGATCAAGTTTCCGGTCAGGCCTGAGACGTGGGACCGGGTGACGACTCCGATCGCTTCCAATGACAGAGATCTTGCTTTTTAACTCTGAAAACAGCTACTTTTCTCTTGATGGACGGCGCAATCCCACCTCGGGCGGGACGAGGCCATTTGACGATACTCTAAGATGTAAAGGTAGGAATTATGGGCAAGAATGACGTTTCGAATGACGACCTTCTCTGCTCTTTCTGCGGAAAAAGCCAGGATGAGGTCAAAAAGCTCATTGCAGGGCCTTCTGTGTATATCTGTGATGAGTGTATTCAGCTCTGTAACGAGATTATTGCCGAGGAATATAGTCAGGAGGATGAGCAGGAGAGCCGTCAGCTACTGAAGCCATCCGAGATAAAGGAGACCCTTGACCAGTACGTGATCGAGCAGGAAAAGGCGAAGAAGGTCCTTTCAGTGGCTGTTCACAACCATTACAAACGAATCAGCACCAAGGCCGACACGGGCGGCGTTGAGATCGAGAAAAGCAATATCCTGCTGATCGGTCCCACCGGTTCAGGGAAAACCCTCCTGGCGCAGACCTTGGCCAAGATTTTGAAAGTTCCCTTCACCATTGCGGATGCCACCACATTGACGGAAGCGGGTTACGTAGGCGAAGACGTGGAGAATATCATCCTGCATCTGGTTCAGTTCGCCGACTACGATGTGGAGGCTGCGACAAAGGGGATCGTTTATATTGATGAGATTGACAAGATCGCGCGTAAATCGGACAGCCCGTCCATTACCCGCGACGTATCAGGAGAGGGGGTCCAGCAGGCCCTGCTCAAGATTATTGAGGGAACCCTGGCCAACGTTCCTCCAAAGGGGGGCCGGAAACACCCGCAGCAGGATTTTGTGCGGGTGGATACCAGCAATATTCTCTTCATCTGTGGCGGAACATTTAACGGGCTCGATAAGATTATCAGCAATCGGCTCGGGAACAAGCTGATCGGTTTCGAGGCGGATATCAAAGGCCAGGCAAATCTGGACACCAATGCAATCTTGTCACAGGTGCAGCCCGAAGATCTCATAAAGTTCGGATTGATTCCTGAATTCGTGGGCAGGATCCCGATTACCGCCACGCTGAACGAGCTGAGTCTGGAGGCACTGGTGCGAATCTTGCGAGAACCCAAGAACGCGCTTATCAAGCAGTACAAGAAGTTGTTTGAGTTGGAAAATGTCAAATTGAGATTCACGGATGACGTTCTGACGGCCATAGCAAGGGATGCCATCAAACGAAAGTCCGGGGCCCGAGGCTTGAGGGCGATTCTTGAATCGGTGATGCTGGACATCATGTATGACATCCCGTCCATGCCCGAAATAACCGAATGCATCATCAATGAGGACGTTGTCACAAAAGGAGAACCTCCTCTATTGATCTATGAAAAACAGGCCAAATTTGGATGATAATAACATGTTGAATTCTCTAAAAAAGGACCTTCGCAATATCGCTTATGGTGAAAAGCACTATTATCCGCTCCTCCCCTTGAGGGATGTGGTTGTCTTTCCAAATGTGGTCGTGCCCTTGTTTGTGGGGCGCGATAAATCGATCCAGGCCCTTGAGTACGCCCTGTCCCATGACAAACGGGTTTTCCTGTCCGCCCAGGTGGACGCAAAGGTGGATAACCCAACTCCCAAGGATATCTTTGCCTTTGGCACTGTTGGTAAGGTATTACAGCTTTTGAAGCTGCCCGACGGGACTGTCAAGGCCCTTATCGAAGGGAAAGAACGGGGCGTTATCGAAAATTTCGTGGACAAACAGGGCTTTTTCATGGTGGAAATCAGCGAGCGCGCGACGCCCCATGCTGCGGGCCCTGAAATTGAAGCGCTGGTGCGGTCTATCCACGACAGCTTCGAGGAGTACGCCAAGTATAACAGCAAAATCGGCAAGGAAATCGTCTCAGCAGTTATCTCCATCGAGGATCCGGGACGCATGGCCGATACCATTGCCGGTCACCTGGCGTTGAAGGTCTCGGATAAGCAGGAAATTCTCGAGGCTGTGGAGTTGAGCGAGCGTCTCAATAAGCTCTTTGAAAAACTGGGCGGCGAGGTGGATATCCTGCGCCTGGAACACCGGTTAAGGGCGCGGGTCAAGAAACAGATGGAAAAGACCCAGAAGGACTATTACCTCAACGAGCAGATCCGCGCCATTCAAAAGGAAATGGGGACAAAAGATGATTTCAAGGCGGAGCTGGATGAACTCGAGAAAAAAGTGAAGCGTAAAAAGGTGAGCAAGGAGGCCCACCTCAGGCTGAAGCAGGAATTGAAGAAGTTAAAGATGATGTCCCCCATGTCGGCAGAGGCCGCTGTGGTTCGCAACTATATTGACTGGATCATCGACCTTCCCTGGTTCGACAAAACCAAGTCAAAACTCCAGATCGAAGAGGCTGAGGCCATCCTTGACGAGGATCACTACGGTCTTGAAAAGCCCAAGGAAAGGATCCTTGAATATCTGGCCGTTCAACGCCTGACCAAAAAGATAAAAGGCCCGATTCTCTGCCTTGTGGGGCCGCCGGGAGTGGGCAAGACGTCATTGGCCAGATCGGTGGCCAGGGCGACCGGTAGAAACTTCATCCGGCTTTCTCTGGGAGGGGTCCGGGATGAGGCTGAAATCAGAGGGCATCGCAGGACCTATATCGGCGCTATGCCCGGGAAGATCCTGCAGTTTCTGAAAAAGGCAAGGTCCAACAATCCGGTATTCTGCCTGGATGAAGTGGACAAGATGAGCACTGATTTTCGGGGCGATCCATCAGCCGCTCTGCTGGAGGTTCTGGATCCGGAACAGAACGTGGCTTTCAACGACCATTATCTGGATCTGGATTATGATCTCTCTGATGTCTTTTTCATCACGACAGCCAACAACCTCCACAATATTCCGATCCCCCTCCAGGACAGGATGGAGGTTATCAGACTGCCTGGATACACCGAGCTTGAAAAGCTGAATATCGCCAAGCAGTTTCTGGTCAGGAAACAGATCGATCAAAACGGCCTTAGGCCTGAAAACATCGCCTTTACCGATAGTGCCATTCTCCAGATTATCCGCAGCTATACCAGTGAGGCCGGCGTCAGGAATCTGGAACGGGAGATTTCCTCGATCTGCCGGAAAGTTGCAAAGGAGGTCGTCAAAAGGGGGAGCGACACCACGATCTCAGTCAAGGCGCAGTCCATCCAGAAATATCTCGGCGTCCCCAAGTACCGCTATGGGAGGACAGAGGAGAAGAACTGTGTGGGTGTAACCACGGGGCTGGCATGGACAGACGTGGGCGGGGAAATCCTCCAGACAGAGGCCACCATTATGCCTGGCAAGGGGAACCTGGTCCTCACGGGGAAGCTGGGAGAGGTCATGCAGGAGTCGGCCCAGGCAGCCCTGAGTTATGTCCGGTCACGGGCCAGGAATTTGAAGCTTCCCGACAATTTCTATGAGAAGGTGGACATTCACATCCATGTTCCGGAGGGGGCCACTCCCAAGGACGGGCCGTCCGCCGGCATTACGATTGCGACATCTATCGTTTCGGCCCTCACAAGGTACCCTGTCAACCGGGATATCGCAATGACCGGTGAAATAACCCTCAGAGGTAGAGTTCTGCCGATCGGGGGGCTGAAGGAAAAAATCCTGGCAGCCCACAGGGGCGAGGTGACCAAGGTGCTTATCCCGATCGAAAACAAGAAGGATATCGTGGAGATACCCAAGAAGATTCTCAAGAGGGTAGAGTTAGTCCTTGTCGAACATATGGATGATGTCCTGCGGGAGGCATTGATTCTGGAAGAAGGAAAGGAATTATTTGCCACGGAAGAGGAGTGCAAGCCCTTCTGTTTCATGGATGTCTCTCAGGTGGAGGAAAGCCCGCCAACAAGCGTCACCGCCCACTGAGCATGCAAATGGCCATGTGAATTCTCTTGACAGAAGAGAAGGGAACCGTTAATAATACTGTCTTAACTTTTGATACAGGCGGGTAGCTCAGCGGGAGAGCATCGGCCTTACAAGCCGGGGGTCACGGGTTCAAATCCCGTTCCGCCTACCACCCATGAGCCGGGCGGGAAGGTCACGAGCTAAAGACCCGAGGAAGTTCATAGGAGATCGTTAAAGTAAGGTTGATAATGCGGGGGCGTAGTTCAGCTGGTTAGAACGCCGGCCTGTCACGCCGGAGGTCACGAGTTCGAGTCTCGCCGTCCCCGCCATAAATATCAAGGACTTAGATAAATTTTCTAAGTCCTTTTTTATTTCCATCACTTCTTTTCCAACCATAACGCCACACTTAGGGTTTTTTATCGGCCTCACTGCTCCCATTTCTCTATCCTCGTTTTCGGCTCGATGGTAGAGTGCACTGCAAATGAAATCCAAAATCTGGGTTCCCTCCGGGTGCTGCATCCATTTACGTGGTATACACCCCTAAGCCAGCCACTAAACAAGGCCCATATTTGCAGCCAGAATTACCTCGTTCGCCAGACCCGCGATCTCTACACCTTTTGCGACATGGGTTCGCCATTTTTTCGGGATGCCGATTTCACCCCAATAGGCGCCGAGAATGGCCCCAGCCACAGCACCCACCGTATCCTTATCCACCCCGTCGTTGATAGCCTGTAGTATTCCCGGCTCGAACTCCCGCATGCGATTCCAAGGGATAATAGGGACGACCATGTTTTTATGCTTTTATCCTCCAATCAAATTAAATCGGCATTCTTTTTCAAGCTGTTCGCCTCGTTTCGACAGGCGACTTGCTGCAGGCTGAGTAATATTGAGCCTCCTTGCAATCTCGGTAGTTGTCATCCCGAGCTTCCGATGTGCCCAAAAACATAACAGCGCCCGGGCCTTTACGGTTTGCGGCGATTTTCCAGAAGCCGTAACCTCCTGAGGGTCCATGCCCATCGATTCCGCGACACGGGAAATCACCCGTTGGAAATCATACCCTAAGGATTTCAATTCGTATGTTTCCTCAAATGCCTCATTCGCCAACCGGAGTACATCTTCCACAAAGTCGCTGCTTCCAAGAATACGTTCGTCCCCTTTGGCCCGTACACCGGCTTTCCGCAATTCCTTTAGGCCCCACCGGCCACCCGAACTCCTCAACAACCCCCCGCCCACAAGTTCCGGCCGTCTCCCTTCGGAAATACCTTTCTCGACAAACTCCCGATATCGTCTCCGGGCTTCTCTTTCGTGTTCGGAAAACAACCCGAGCACATACGCGATGTTCTGCCAAGGCTGTTCTGATCTTTTCATAAGAACACCATGGCCGCACCAGGGATAGCTCTCAAGTTCCTCGGGGGTGCTGGCCAGCCCACCCCTCAATGGATTCAAATGGATGTACCGGACCAGTTCCTTAAGGTAGGGATCTTGCTGGCACAGAATCGATTTGTAGCGATTCTGAAATATACATAACGACATAAATATTGCAGCATAAAATACTTGCAAAAAGCACGCCCTCCTGGTATAGGTGGTTTCTCAAGGAGGGCACCATCATGAAAAAGCTTCAAATATCTGACAGA